>JAEEGL010157786.1_pt1 | contig 31216 bp, 24 predicted proteins | sample 9134231 | NCBI WGS metagenome assembly JAEEGL01 (sample SAMN16246548, study PRJNA631951) | gut metagenome | biome: gut microbiome; feature: rumen; material: fiber-attached | host: Bos | place: Iran: Karaj | collected 2018-10
ACCTGGTGCTGCCGGGAACGGACGGCCTGCTGCTGGCGCGGCGGCTGTGGAAGGAGCCCCTGGCGGTGTATCCCGGCGTGATTTTGCAGCACTACGGCGCGCTGCCGGAGGGCGAAGTGGACCGGTTTATCCGGATGGGCGGCGAGGTCCTGCGAAAGCCCGTGAGCCGGGAGGCGCTGGCGGAGGCGATCGCCCGCACGCTGCCGGAAAACCGCCGCGTGCCGGAAGAAGCGGCGGAGCGCCTGCGGGACAAGCTGGACGCGCTGGGCGTGCCGGCGCATCCGGGGCGGGAATTCCTGGAGGCGGCCATCCTGCTGGCCTGGATGGACCGCCGCCTGACGGGGAAACTGATGAGAGAGCTGTATCCCATGGTTGGCGAGCGCTTCGGCGCCACGGTGCGCCGGGTGGAACAGGCCATGCGCCACGCCATCGACGCGGCGTGGAGAAGCGGTGCCATGGATGCTCAGGACGCGCTCTTTCAGGGCACGATAGACGCGCAGCGCGGAAAGCCCACCTGCGGCGAAATGATCGCGCGGCTGGCGGATATACTTCGATGGGAGGAATGACGATGGCGAGGATCAAGAGAGCAGCGCTGATCGTGCTGGACGGCGTGGGCGCCGGCTGGCAGCACGACGCGGAAAAATACGGAGACGTGGGCGCGAACACCCTGGGCCACGTGGTGGAAAAGATGCGCCCCGAGATCCCCAACCTGACGGAACTGGGGCTGCTGGCCGCGGCGGGCATCCATCCGGCGGACGAGGACGAGCCCATCGGCTGCTACGGCGTCATGGAGGAAAAGGGCGCGGGAAAGGACACCACCACGGGCCACTGGGAAATCGCCGGCCTGACGCTGGACAAGCCGTTTCCCACCTATCCCAACGGCTTCCCCGAGGACGTGATGAAGGCCATCGAGGAGGAGACGGGCTTTGAGATGATCGGCAACAAGCCGGCCTCCGGCACGGAGATCATCCAGGAGCTGGGCCCGGAGCACCTGCGCACCGGCAAGCCCATCGTCTATACCTCCGCGGACAGCGTGTTCCAGATCGCCGCCCACGAGGGCGTGATCCCCGTCACGGAGCTGTGGCACATCTGCCGCACCGCCCGCCGGGTGCTCAAGGGCGAGCACGCCGTGGGCCGGGTCATCGCCCGCCCCTTCGTGGGCGAGGTGGGCAGCTTCGTCCGCACGGACAACCGCCGGGACTTCTCCCTGGATCCCACGGGAGACACGCTGCTGGACGTCATGAAGCGCGGGGGCTATGACGTGCTGGGCGTGGGCAAGATCGAGGACATATTCAACCACCGCGGGCTGACCATGTCCAACCACGCAGCCGGGAACGAGGCGTGCATGGACGCCACGGTGGAGTACCTGCGCAAGGAGAACTGGAGGGGCCTGCTGTTCGCCAACTTCGTGGAAACCGACAGCAAGTACGGCCACCGCAACGATCCCGAGGGCTTCGCCAGGTGCCTGGAGGACTTCGACCGCCGCCTGCCGGAGGTGCTGAAGCTGCTGGGCGAGGACGGTATGCTGATCATCACCGCGGACCACGGCTGCGACCCCTGCGACGTGTCCACCGACCATACCCGGGAGCAGGTGCCCCTGGTGGTGTGGGGCCTGGGCCTGCAGGAGGGCGTGGCGCTGGGCCGCCGCTCCACATTTGCCGACGTGTCCGCCACCATCCTGGAGGCCTTCGGCATCCGGAACACCCTGGACGGAACCTCCTTCTACCGCGATATCGCGCTGTAAAAGGGGCAAAACCCAGAATTGTACTGTTCCGGCGGCGCATAGCCGCCTTCGGAGAGGACAGGGGGAGACCGCAGGGTCTCCCCCTTTTTTCTGTTCCGGCTTCAGCCCCGTGAACGAAAAACAGATGGCCGACAGCCGGAAAACCGCGTCAGGGCGCGGGCTTCGCTGTTTTTTCGTTGAACCGCGGGCCTTTCAACCACAAGCCCCCCGGCCGTATACGGCCGGGGGGCTTGTCTGCATTGGGGGATCGGATCACCAGATGGGCGTGCCGTCCGGGGTGAACAGGGGCAGCTTCTGCAGGTACACGATGTCCTTGCGCTGGATGGCGTCGCCCTCCGCGAGGATGGCCATACGCCCCACGATATTTCCGCCCGCGTCGTTCACCAGCTTCTCGATGGCGCGGATGGATTCCCCGGTGGAGATGACGTCGTCCACGATGAGCACCCTGCGTCCGCGCAGCAGCGCGGCGTCCGATCCGCTGAGATACAGCGTCTGGTGGGTGGTGGTGGTGATGGAATCCACGCCGGAGGAGAACACGTCCTTCATGTAGACCTTCACGGACTTGCGTGCCAGCACGTAGCGGCTTTCCCCGGCCTGGCGGGCCATCTCGTGGATCAGGGGAATGCCCTTGGATTCCGCGGTGATCATGATGTCGTGCTCGGGGGCCAGCTTGTTCAGCGCGGCCGCGCAGGCGACGGTCAGTTCGGGGTCGCCGAAAATGACGAAGCCGGCGATGGTCAGCTTATCGTTCAGCGGGCAGAGGGGCAGCTGGCGGGTCAGGCCGGCGACGTTGATTTCATAGTAATCCTTGTTCATCCAAGACACCTCGATGCTTGTTCGGCAGATTGCGGCGGAAGCGCGCCGTACACTTCATTTTACCCCCGCCGGCGCAGGATGTCAAGCGCTGCGGGGTTTCTTCCCACGGCTCGCGCGAAATAGGCAAGCCTTTCGATCAAAATCCGCTGATTTTGATCGAAAGCAGGGGGAAACGCGGTTTGCTGAAAACTCCGCGGGATTTTCAGCCCGCAAGCCTGACGGGCAGGGATTGATTTCCACTCGGGCGGGCAAACGCGCCCTCTGCGGAAATCCGCGCGCGCAGGCACATGTGATTGAAAACAGCGCGAATTGCCATGCTTCTGTCACTGGTTTCTCCATTTGCCGATTCGTGCGTTTGCCACGGGTTTCTTCCGCCCCGGGCAAAAAAAGGCTGCAGGGAGACACGGCGTTCTCCCGGCAGCCCCACGTTATGCCCGATAGATGACCCTTCCGCCCAGGATGGTGGCGCGCACGGAGAAGTCCCCGTTCAGGATGGCCAGGTCCGCGCGCTTTCCGGGCTCGATGGAGCCGATCTCGCCGTCCATGCCCAGCGCGGTGGCCGGGTTCAGGCTGGCAGCGTTGACCGCCTCGTTCAGGGGCAGGTCGGTGTTTTCAAAGAGATTGCGCACGCCGCAGTTCAGGCGGAGCACGCTTCCCGCGATGGTGCCGTCGGTCAGGCGGCACTCGATGCCCTTCAGCACAAACTTCTGCCCGCCGGAGACGTATTCCCCGTCCGGCAGCCCGCCGGAGCGCAGGCAGTCCGTGATGAGGCACAGCTTGTGCCCTTTCATCCGGGCGATGAGCGGGAACAGGCCCTTGTGGATGTGGAACGTGTCCGCGATGAGCTCGCAGGATACCCGGTCGTCCGCCAGCGCGGCCCCGGCCACGCCGGGATCCCGGTGGTGGATGCCGGTCTGGGCGTTGAACAGGTGGGTGACGTGGCGCACGCCGGCCTCGAAGCCTTCCCTGGCCTGGTCGTAGGTGGCGCAGGTGTGGCCGATGGACACCAGCACGCCCGCCTCGCTCAGCTCCCGCACGCATTCCAGGTTGCCGGGCATCTCCGGCGCGATGGTGACGAGCCGGAGGATGTCCAGATAATCCCGGAAGAACGCCGTGTCGCCGGGCAGTATGTGCTCCTCCGCCTGCGCGCCCTTCTTCTTGGGGTTCAGGAAGGGTCCCTCGGCGTTCAGGCCCAGGATGCGCGCGCCCGTCCAGTCCTCGGCGTCGCTCTCGGCCTTCACGTCGCGGATGCAGGCGAAGGCCCGGCGCAGCTCATCCCGGGATACGGTCATGGTGGTAGGCAGGAAGCCCGTGACGGCGTTGGCTTTCAGCCCTTCGGCCATGGCGCGCAGCCCCTCCGGCCTGCCGTCGGAGGAATCCTCGCCCATGTAGCCATGGATGTGCATGTCGATGAGGCCGGGAATCACGTATCCGCCCCGGGCATCGATGGCTTCGCAGCCTGCGGGAGCCTCGTCCGCCAGGGAGACGACGCGCCGGTCATACAGCAGCGCCCTGCCGGAGACAACAGTGTCCGGCAGCACGATCTTTCCGTTGACGATGGCGTTCATGGCTTTACAGCAGGGACGCCGCGCCCTTGTCCAGCAGGATCTGCACGTTGTGGTGCGCCTGCAGGATGGAGGCGGGATGCCTGGGGTCGATGTCTCCGGTGACCATTTCCTTCACGGCCCTGGCCTTGCCCTCGCCGGTGCAGATCATCAGGATGCGCTTGGCGGACATGATGGTGCGGATGCCCATGGAGATGGCCTTGCGGGGCACGTCGTCTCGCTTTGCGAAGAAGCGGGTGTTGGCGTCGATGGTGGAATCGGTGAGGGTGACGATGTTGGTGGGGGCGATGAAGCGGTCGCAGGGCTCGTTGAAGCCGATGTGGCCGTTGTGGCCGATGCCCAGCAGCTGCAGGTCCACGCCGCCGGCGGCCTGGATGGCCTCGTCGTACTCCCGGGCGTTCTTCTCGGGATCGTCGCCGATGCCGCTGGGAACGTGGGTGTTGGCCTTGTCGATGTTGATGTGGTCGAACAGCTGCTCGTTCATGAAGCGGCGGTAACTGCAGGGATGGTCGGGCGCCAGGCCCACGTACTCGTCCAGGTTGAAGGTGCGCACCTTGGAGAAGTCCAGAGCGCCTTCCCTGTTCAGGCGGATGAGCTCCTGGTAGGTGGGCACGGGCGTGGAGCCGGTGGCCAGGCCGATGATGCAGTCCGGCTTTTTCAGGATCTCGCTGGCGAAGATGGTGGCGGCCGCCTTGGCCAGCAGCTGTTCGTTTTCATACACGTGGATCGTCATGATTGTATCCCCTTTCTATCCTAAAAGCATTGTTCTTTGTTGACGGTTTACCGGGTCCGTTCCATGTCTTCCGCGCGATCCAGCGCGATGCCGGCGAAGATCGCCGCGCCGGAGGCGGCCTCTTCGGCCATGTCCGGCAGGCGCGCTTCCATTCCGAAGCGCTCCGCCAGGATCTGCCGCAGGGCGGGATTGCGCCGGACGGCGTTGCCGGAGAGCACCAGTTCGCGGCGCGGGCCCAGGCCGGGGGCCATGGCCAGATACAGCGCGTGCAGTTCCTCCGCCATGCCCTCCAGCACGCCCCGGGCGAAGTGCCCCGGCGTGAAGTTTTCCTCGCCCAGGCTGACAATACTGCCGCGCAGCGAGGGATCGGAGCGCGTGCCGCGAAAGCGGGTGTCCACGCGCAGCGGATGGTCCGCGCACGCCGCCGCCAGGGCGTTCAGGGGCTCATACAGGCTGCCCGGTTCCGTTCCGGCCAGCGCGGCGCAGGCCCGGACGAAGCTTTCCAGCAGGGCGTATGCCTTTCCGGAGCACAGCGCGGAGCCCGCCAGCAGGTAGGAGCCCTCCAGGAACGGGCGCGCCTCGACGCCTTCCGCCCGGAAGGGTCTGTTCGCCGCGGCGGAGACCTGTCCGCCCGTGCCCACGTTTACCAGCACGCAGTTTTCTCTGTCCGGCACGGAGCCCAGGAAGCTGGCCTGGTTGTCGCCGATGCCCACCGTCACAGGGATGCCCCGGTATTCGCCGATGAAGGCGCTGCGGGCGGTGACTTCGGGCAGTATTTCCGGAAAAATACCCGCGCGCTCCAGCGCGGGAAGGTCGAACGCGCGGTCCTCCGGGCGGAAGAAGCCCAGGGACGCGGCCTCGGAGGCGTGGAGCAGGGGGGAGCGCCTTCCCGTCAGGCGCATGCCCACATACGTGTCGATGGTGGCCATGCCCCGCGCGGACGCCGGAACGGCGCCGCTGCGCAGGTTCCAGGCGTGAGTCACCAGTCCGTAGCCCGTGGCGAGGGCATGCCCCGTCGCGTCGGACAGCTCCCGCGCCAGGCTCTTTCCCGAAGCCCCGGGCAGGTCGCCCCGGCCGTCGCGCCAGGTAAACAGCGGGCTGGCCGCGCGGCCTTCTGCGTCCAGATACGCCATGCCGTGCATCTGCCCCGTGAGGCCAATGGCGTTCACGGGGCCGAACTCGTCCAGCAGGGAATCCAGGATGCGCCGCGCCTGTTCCGCCATGGCGTCCGGGTCGCGGAGCTGCTCCCAGGGTCTGTCGGAGGCAAGCGCGCCGGCGCCGGGCTCCGTCCGGGCGGCCAGCTGCTTGTTTTCCGAGAGGTCCAGCGCCGCCGCCGATGTGGTGGTGGTGCCCAAATCCAGTCCGATCGTCCGCATTTGCCTTCCTCCGCGTCCATGGGGCAGCGTCACAGCCGGGTTGCCGGCCGGGCGGGTCAGAACTGCACCACGGTGTTGGTGCGGGCGGACTCGAACGCGGCCATGATGACCTTCATCACCACGCGCATCTGGTCGTGAGTGACCAGCTGGGTGGCCTTGCCGTCGATGGCGTCACAGAAGTTGCGGTAATAGTCGTGCTCGTCGGTCTTGGGCAGCGGTATGGTGAGCTGCTCCATGGTGCGCCCGGCGCGGGGGGCCATGGTCTTGGAGAGGCCGGCGGCTACCTTCACGGGCAGTATGTCGTCCTGGTCGTCCCATTCCAGGCAGCGAGTCACCTTGATATCCTGGCCCCAGCCGTTGATGATGGCGGTGCCGGTGCGGCCGCGCATGTACATGAGGGGCATGGGGATGAAGTTATAGGTGCATATCTCCACGTGCAGGAACTTGCCGCTCTTCAGGAAAATGTCGATGAAGCAGCCGTCGTCCACGGGATGACCGATGAGGTAATCCAGGTGCGCGTACACGCGGTCCACGTCGTAACCCAGCATCCACAGCTGCTGGTCCAGCATGTGGACGCCCCAGTCGTACACCATGCCGCCGCCGTGCTCCACGGTCTTGCGCCAGTCGCCGGGGATGCCGTGGTCGCCGTGCACGCGGGATTCCAGGCTGATGATGTCGCCGATGGCGCCCTCGTCGCAGACCTTCTTCATGCCCACGAAGTAGTTGTCGAAGCGGCGGTTCTGGTGCACGGAGAAGATCTTCCCGTTGCGGTTGGCCGCGTCGATCATGCGCTCCAGGGACTCGCAGGAGATGGTGACGGGCTTTTCGGAGATCACGTTTTTGCCCGCGTTCAGCGCGGCGATGGCGATGGGCTCGTGGAAATCGTTGGGGGTGGCCACGACGATAATGTCGATGTCCGGCACGGCCAGGAGCGCCTCCAGGCTGTCATACGCCTTGAAGCCGTCGGCCTCCGCCTTTTTGCGCTTTTCCGGGTCGATATCGTACACGCCCGCCATTTCCGCGACGTCGCTCTCTCGGAACTCCAGGGTGTTCAGGTATTTGCCGCCGCGGATATGGGTCGCATGCCACTGGCCCATGCCGCCGTAGCCCACGATGCCGACTTTTTTCTTCATGTTGATCCTCCTTTTTCGATGGATATACGCAATATATATTATAATGCTCCGGCGCGCCGCGTCAAGGACAAAACCGCCCGAGATCGTGAAAAATAACCAAAAATCCGGCCCGCGCGCCTTCCTTCGCGGGGAACGCGCAAAGGGAGGTTGATTTTTCTCCCCGCGGAGTATATAATCATTGTATGGGGAGAAAACATAAGCCGCCCTTCGGATGGCGGATATGGGGTGAAGCGATATGAAAAAAGCTGCTGCGGCGCTGCTGGCGGCCGCGCTGGCGCTGACGGCCCTTTGCGGCCTGGGGGAGCCCATCGTATACACGGACATGCCGACGGTCCAGGCCGTGCAGCAGGCCCTGAACGACGCGGGCTACGATTGCGGCGAGCCGGACGGCTACGTGGGCGCCTGGACCCTGCGGGCGTTGCGGGCGTATCAGGCCGACCACGATATGGAGCAGACGGAGGAAATCACGGAAGTCCTGCTGGCGGCCCTGGGCGTGGAGCCCGTGTCCCCGGCGGAGCCGGAGGCCGGGACGAACGGTTCCGCCGCGCCTCTTTCCGGCGTGTGGGAGGAACAGGAGTACACCTTCGAGGGCATTCCGTGGGGTTCCGGCGTCGCGGAGACGGAAAGCGCCATGCGGGAGAGCAGGCTGGTGCGCGCCGCGGGCCGGTCCATGTCCATCTGCCCCACCGTGTGGATGGGGGAGCCCATCGAGCTGGCGCTGATGGCGTATCAGTGGTCCTCCGTGGATCTCGCCCGGGCGGGCGCCACGTATTTCTTTGACGAAGTGCAGCGCCAGGTGGCCGGTTACGTGCCCGCCACGGTATACGCTTCCTTCCTGTACGGGGAAAACGACGGGAAGGTGGTGGAGGAAGGGCGGCTGAACGGCGTCGTCGTGGAGTACAACGCCGGGGACTACGGACTTTCCCGGGAACAGCTGTTTGACAACCTGGCCCGGGTGATGGATGGGATTTACGGCCACGAGGAGCGGCAGCCGCTCCCCCAGGACCAGGGCTGGTACACCGTCTGGATCGGCCCCGGCGACACCGCCGTGGCGCTGGTCATCCTGTACGACGAGCGCCTGGGGTACACCGGGCAGGAGGATTCCGTGGAGCTGTTCTTCGGCGAGACGGACGCGTATTCCCGGGCCAGAAAGCTCAAAGAGCTGCTGTGACGCATCCAGGGCAAACAAAGGCCGGCGGACCGCATTTGCGGTCCGCCGGCCTTTGTCATCTTTACGATATGTCGATCACCACATATTCCGAATACGTGCCCGTCTTGAAGGGGATCCCCCAGCCGGAGATGCCCGAGGTAACGACGAAGGTCGTGCCGTCCCGCTCCTGTACGCCGTAAACGCTGTCGTTCGCCCCCAAGGCCAGGCCGATGAGCCCGGCCGGGAACATGTGGCCGCCGTGGGTGTGGCCGGACAGCACCAGGTCCACGGGGGAGGCGGCCTCGTTGTCATAATCGTTGGGCTGGTGGTCCAGCAGGATCATGTATTTCGTTTCGTCCAGCCCCGCCGTCAGCGCGGCCATGTCCGCGCGGTTCTGCGTGGAGCGGTCCTTCCGGCCGATGACGTAAACGCTGCCGTCCAGCAGCGCGCACTCGTCCTCCAGCACGGTGACGCCGCTCTCCGTCAGGGCGTCGCGCAGCTCCCGGGCGGTGAAGCTCCGGTGGTTGAAGTAGCCCCTGTCGTGATTGCCGGACACATAGAACACCCCGTATGTGGTCCGCAGCTTTCCCAGCGCCTCGGTTGCGCGCAGCATGTCTTCCTTCCTGGTGTCGTCGTCCACGTAATCGCCCACGATCACCACGACGTCCGGCTGCTCCGACTGCACGCGCTCCATCTCACGGGCGAAGTCCTCCCCGTCCAGGGTGATGCCCAGGTGAGAATCCGCGATGAGCACGATCCGCAGGGAATCCCGGCCCAGGTCCTTTTCCGTATCGAAGCTGTAATATGTGCGGAACACGTGGTGGGCGCAGAACCAGCCGCAGCCCAGGTATATCACGGTGATCGCGATGGCGGCCAGCCCGGCCCGGTAGCGGCGGGGCCGCCGCCCGGAAACGCGGCGGACGATCCAGCCGGCGAGATCGCACAGCAGCCAGAACACGATCAGATGCGCCAGCGCGATGAACACGGAATAGAGGTTGACAAACCAAAGGCACAGCGCCGCGGCGATGGGGGCCAGCGATACCAGCCACGAGAGCAGCCGGCTCTTTTCCGCGATGCGCCGCACAAAGCCGAAGCGATGAAATCGCCGCACCACGTACACGCTGCCCAGCAGCACGACGGCCGCGACAGCGGCCAGCAGCATAAACCAACTCCGCATGAAAGCGCCCTCCTATGCTATCGGGGGAGTTCCTCCTCCTCTACCAGCAGCAGCTCGCCCTCCCGGAGGGATATGTACGCCTCGTCGCCTGTGAAGCGGTTGCTGCAGCCGATGGGGAAGGAATTGTCGATGACGCCGTCCTCCAGGGGGTATTTGAGAGCGCGCATCGTCAGGCCCGAGCAGTTTTCGCCCAGGGAGAAAACGGACAGGATCCCGTGCCGCCGGGGCAAGCGGACCTCGCTTCCGCCCAGCAGCACGGTCATGCGGGTGTCGCCGTCGTCCAGGGCGATGTCGGCCCCCCGCTTCGCGGCGAACAGCAGCGTCTGCACGTTGGCCATGGAGTGGCCGAAGCGGCCGCCCAGCCCGCCCACCAGGAGGATGCGGCGATAGCCGTTTTCCAGGGCCCAGCGCACGCAGAGCATGGTGTCCGTGTCGTCCTTTTCCACGGGATAGCGGATGGCTTTCAAGCCCTCCGGGCTCTCCGCGGAGTCGAAATCCCCCAGCACCAAGTCGGGCTTCACGCCCACGCGCTGCGCCAGAGTGTAGCCCGCGTCGGCGCAAAGGACGAAATCCCACGGCTCGGGGGAGTAGGCCTTCTCCGGATTGGCGCACAGCGCCGTGAAGATCACGCAGCGCCCGGGCAGGTCGTGGATGCGCCGCATGTCCAGGATGTTTTCCAGCATGGCGTCCGCGATGGCCGCGGAGCGGTCGTGGGAGTGGGCGGCGGTGGCCTCCCAGACGCAGTATGCCTTCATCCCGGCGCGCTTCGCCCCCAGGATGCCCTCGTACACGTCCTCGAACACCGCGCAGTCGGCGGGCTCCACGCCCAGCTTGGCCGCGGCGCGCAGGAATATGCCGCCGTCCTCCTTGCTGCGCTCCCGGGTGGAGCAGAACGCGTCGAACATGTCGTACACGCCGTTGCGCTTCAGGCAGGGTTCGTACAGCTCCGGCAGCAGGGACGTGGTAACGGCCAGCTTCACGCCGTGTTCCTTCAGGAACAGCAGGTATTCCCGGGAGCCGGGCTTGAGCCCCACTCGGTCGCGGTATTCGTCCTGCGCCATGCGGGTCCACAGGGCCACGATCTCCTCCCAGGGCTGGGTGAGGCCGAACCGGGCGATGGTGTATTCCGCGCTCTGCCGGTAGGAAAGGCCGGACAGAGACTTGGCGTAATCCGCCGGCATCTCCAGCCCGAGCCCCGCGAAGAACTCACGGTCCACGTTCCCCCACACGCCCATGGAATCCAGCAGCGTGCCGTCCAGGTCGAACAGCGCGGCCCGGAAGGGGATGTCCCTCTGCTTCGCGGCCATGTGTCACATGCGCTCCGGCGCGTCCATGCCGATGAGATACAGCGCCTGGCGGATGACCTGGCGGGCGGCGCGGGTCAGCTCCAGCCGCGCGGTGCGCACGGAGAGGTCGTCGTCCAGGATCTTGTTGTCGTAATAGAATCTGTTGTACGCCTGGGCCAGGTCCGCGCTGTAGCGGGTAATCATGGAGGGCTCGGACTTCTCGAAGGCCGCCTTCAGCACCCCGGGGAATTCCCCGATCAGCCGCACGGTCTCCTGGGCCGCGCCGTCGGACAGGGCGGAGTAGTCCGGCTGGGCGGCGCATTCGCCGGCCTTGCGCAGCACGGAGCAGCAGCGGGCGTAGGTGTACATCACGTAGGGCCCGGTCTCGCCGTCGAAATTCAGCGCGCGGTCCCACCAGAAGTCGATGTCCTTGCGGCGGTTGTTGTACAGGATGAAGAACACCACCGCGCCGATGCCCACCTGCCGGGCCACCTCGTCCTTGTTTTCCAGGTCGGGACTCTTTTCCTCCATGATGGCCCGGGCCTTTTCGATGGATGTTTTCAGCAGGTCCTCCAGATACACGACGCGGCCCTCCCGGGTGGAAAGCGTCTGCCCCTCGAAGGACACCATGCCGAAGTTCACGTGCTCGCAGTTCTTGTACCACTCGTAGCCCATGAGCTCCAGCACCTTGAACAGCTGCTTGAAATGCAGGTCCTGCTGATAGGCCACCACGTACAGGCACTTGTCAAAGTGATAGGTATCCTGGCGGTACTTCGCCGCGGCCAGGTCCCGGGTGATGTACAGCGAGGCGCCGTCGGAGCGCAAAATCAGCGCGGGGGGCATGCCGTAGGGCTCCAGGTCCACGATCGTCGCGCCCTGGTCCTCTTTCAAGAGCCCCTGCCGCTGCAACTCGTCGATGATGGGCTGCATCTTGTCGTTGTAAAAGCTCTCGCCGGCGTAGGAATCGAACTTTACGCCCAGCAGCTCGTACACCTTTTCCGCGTCCGCCAGGGTGACGGACTTGAACCAGTTGAAGATTTCCAGCGCCTCGGGGTCGCCGTCCTCGATCTTCTTGGACCAGGCCCGGCCCTCGTCGTCCAGGGCGGGGTTCTCCTTGGCCTCGGCGTTGAAGCGCACGTACAGCTTCACCATCTCGTCCACGCCGCCGCGCATCACGGTCTCCCGGTCGCCCCAGCGCTTGTAGGCCGCGATCATCTTGCCGAACTGGGTGCCGTAGTCTCCCAGGTGGTTCACGCTCACCGTGTTCCAGCCGAAAAACCTGTACAGCCGGGCCAGGGAATTACCGATCAGGGTGGTGGACAGATGGCCGATGTGGAACCGCTTGGCGATGTTGATGGAGGAATAGTCCAGCACGCAGGTCTTGCCCTTTCCGCTGTCGTCCGCGCCGTAGCGGTCGCCCTCCTCCAGCGCGGAGAGGATCACCTGTTTCGCGTAGGTGGCCTTGTCCACGAAGAAGTTCAGATAGCCCTTTACGGATTCCACCTTGCCCAGGAAGTCCGCCTTTACCGCGCCGGAGAGCGCGTCGGCGATCATCACCGGGGACTTCCGCAGCGCCTTGGAAAGCTTGAAGCAGGGGAAGGCGAAGTCGCCCATGGCGGGATCCGGGGGCGTCTCCAATGCCTGGGAAAGCTCCTCCTCCGCCACGGGGCAGTCCCCGTATACTTCCCGAATGCCCTCATACAACGCGCCGGCAAGCGCACGCCTGAAATCCATTTGCAACACTCCCATGTCTCGATTCTTTGTGATAGTATAGCACGTTCTTTTGTCAAAAAACAGCCGTCCGGCGTAAAAATTCTCGTCCCGTTCGTCCTTCCCGGCCGGCCACGGGCCGCCTTTCCCCGCGGGGACGCATATTTTACGCATTTCCGGTTGATTTTGCCGGAAGAGTATTGTATAATACACTTGGTTTCCAAGGGTGAATTATCCCGCGGGCCGGACGCGCTCCGCCCCCGGGCACACAATTTCAGGAGGTGTTCTGATTGAATTACATGGAGGAGTCCCTGCGGCTGCATCGGGAATGGCAGGGCAAGATCGAGGTCGTTTCCCGCGTGGAGATCAAGGACAAGCAGGCCCTGTCCCTGGCCTATACCCCCGGCGTCGCCCAGCCTTGCCTGGAGATCCAGAAGGATTACAACCTGTCCTTTGACCTGACCCGCCGCAGCAACCTGGTGGCCGTCATCACGGACGGCACGGCGGTGCTGGGCCTGGGCGACATCGGCCCCGAGGCCGGCATGCCCGTCATGGAGGGCAAGTGCGCCCTGTTCAAGTCCTTCGGCAACGTGGACGCCTTCCCCATCTGCATCCGCAGCAAGGACGTGGACGAGATCGTCCGCACCATCTATCTCATCTCCGGCAGCTTCGGCGGCATCAACCTGGAGGACATCGCCGCGCCGCGCTGCTTCGAGATCGAGCGCAGGCTGAAGGAAATCTGCGATATCCCCATCTTCCACGACGACCAGCACGGCACCGCCATCGTGGTGGCCGCGGCCGTCCTGAACGCCCTGCGCCTGGTGAACAAGAAGATCGAGGAAGTCCGCTTCGTCATCAACGGCGCGGGCTCCGCGGGCATCGCCATCGCCAAGCACCTGATGAACCTGGGCGCGAAGCGCATGCTGATGGTGGACAGCAAGGGCATCCTCAGCGAGGACCGGGACATGAACTCCGCCAAGATGGAGATGGCCCGCATCACCAATCCCGAGCGCGTCGGCGGCTCCCTCGCGGACGCCATGCGCGGTTCGGACGTGTTCATCGGCGTCAGCGCGCCTCACGTGGTCACCCAGGACATGGTCCGCTCCATGGCGAAGGATCCCATCGTGCTGGCCATGGCGAACCCGATCCCGGAGATCGAGCCGGACGACGCCAAGGCCGCCGGAGCCGCCATCGTGGGCACCGGCCGCAGCGACCATCCCAACCAGATCAACAACGTGCTGGCCTTCCCCGGCCTGTTCCGCGGCGCTCTGGACGTTCGCGCCCGGGACATCAACGAAGCCATGAAGATGGCCACCTCCCGCGTGCTGGCGGAGCTGGTGTCCGATGAAGAGCTTCGCCCGGACTACATCCTGCCCCTGGCCTTCGATAAGCGGGTCGGTCCCGCCGTGGCCAAGGCGGTGGCGCAGGCTGCCCGGGACAGCGGCGTTGCGCGGCTGTGAACCTGAGACGGGGGCCGGAAACGGCCCCCGTTCATGCAATAAAGGATTTTTGGCGGATTTTTTGTCCCAAAAGGCGCAAAAAGTCGTTCCAAACGCGCAAAAACCCTTGTAACGTTGGGGAAAATGTGCTATAGTAATAGACGTTCGGAGCCGGGCCGCCGTTTTTTCCCGGGAAGATCCGTTTCCCGGCGGGCAGCGCGTCCGTGCCGAAGATATATCTAAGAGATAGGAGCGTACCTACGATGAACAAAAAGGAATTTGCCAAGGAACTGGCCGCGAAGACCGGCCTGACCATCGACGCCGCTCAGAAGGCGACCAACGCCGCCATCGAGCTGATCACTGCCAAGCTGGAGAAGGGCGAAGCGGTGCAGTTCACCGGATTCGGCCAGTTCGAAGTCCGCGCGACCAAGGAAAAGGTTGCCCGCAACCCCCAGACCAAGGAGCCCATCACGGTTCCCGCCGGCAAGAAGCCCGTTTTCAAGGCTGGCAAGGCCCTGAAGGACAAGATCAAGTAAGACCTGATCAGAAGCAGAACCATTTGACCGGCGCGTCCGTCGGTCGGCACGTCGGCGCACCGTTCAGCGGTGCGCCGAAAATCGTTGAGGAGGGATCGAGGGAATGGAGAGTATCAAGAAGTACCTGGCGGAATTCATCGGCACGCTGGTGCTGGTGCTGTTCGCCTGCGGCGTGGCCGCCAAGACGGGCTGCCTGGTGCCCGAGGCCGGCTACGTTGCCACCGCCCTGGCCTTCGGCCTGGTGATCGTCGCCATGGCGTATTCCATCGGAAACGTGTCCGGCTGCCACATCAACCCCGCCGTTTCCATCGCCATGCTCGTCAGCGGCAAGATGAGCGTGAAGGACTTCATCGGCTATGTCATCGCGCAGTTCGCCGGCGCCATCGCGGGCGCGGCCATCCTGATGTACATCATGGGCGGCAGCGAGGCCCTGGGCGCCAACGGCCTGTACGAGGGCGACGTGGCGAAGAGCCTGATTATCGAAGTCATCCTCACCTGCGTGTTCGTGATGTCCATTCTGGGCGTCACATCCCGCAAGTCCAGCAGCAAGCTGGCCGGCCTGGTGATCGGCCTGTCCCTTACCATGGTGCACCTGCTGGGCATCCCCTTCACCGGCACTTCCGTGAATCCCGCCCGCAGCTTCGGTCCCGCCCTGTTCACCGGCGGCGAAGCGCTCAGCAACGTGTGGGTGTTCATCGCCGCGCCGCTGGTGGGCGGCGTGCTGGCGGCCTGCATCTACCGCTTCATCGACTCCAAGGCGGAGTGATCCCGGGATAATACGCGGCAGCACAGCGTTTGCGCCGGTCGTTACCGACCGGCGCAAACGCTTTTTCCTGTCCATGTTGTATCCCGTCATTCCTCCGGCGCCCGCGGGGGCTCTCCCTCGGCGTGCAGGGAGGCGAACACAGCCTCCGCCACCGCTTCCGGCAGGCCGGGCACCCGGGCGATCTCCTCCTCGCTGGCGGCCTTCAGCGCCTCCACGGTCCTGAAGTGGTTCAGGATGGCCCTGCGGCGCTTGGGCCCCACCCCGGGCACGGCGTCCAGGCGGGAGGCCACGCTCTGCTTGCCTCGCAGCAGACGATGGTGGGTGATGGCGAACCGGTGGGCCTCGTCCCGCAGGCGCTGAATCAGGTGCAGCGCGGGGGAATGGCGGTCCAGCAGCAGAGAATCGTCCTCGTCCGGCAGCACGATCTCCTCGATGCGCTTGGCCAGGCCGAACATGGGGATCTCCAGCCCCACGGCGTGCATGGCGTCCTGGGCGGCGGTCAATTGCCCGCGGCCGCCGTCGATGAGGATGAGGTCCGGCAGGTCGGAGAACCGCCCGCCCTCCGGAGGCAGGCCCTGCTCCCGGCGCTGGGCGATCTCCTCCAGGGCGTGGGTCAGGCGGCGGGTGAGCACCTCGTGCATGGAGGCGAAGTCGTTGGGCCCTTCCACGGTCTTGATCCGGAAGTGGCGGTATTCCCGGTTGGCGCACTTGCCGTCGATCATGACCACCATGGAACCCACGGACTGCGCGCCCTGGGTGTTGGATATGTCGTAGCCCTCGATGCGCCGGGGCGGGTTGGGCAGCCACAGCGCCTCGGCCAGTTCGGCCAGCGCGCCGACGGTGCGCTCCCGGCTGCTGAGCAGCCGCTTTTCCCGCTTGGCGGCCTCGTCCCGGGCGTTTTTCAGGGCCATTTGGGTGAGCTTGAGCTTGTCCCCCCGCATGGGGCGCAGCAGGTAGACCCGGCGGCCCGCCGTCTCGGACAGCAGCTGCTCCAGCACGTCCTTTTCCGGCGGATCGGCGGTGAGCAGGATCTCCTGCGGCGGCTGGTTGCCGTCGGCGTAATACTGCAGCATGAACTGGGTGAGGATGTCCCCGGGGGCCTCGCCGCCCGCGCCCTCCAGCAGGAAGTGCTCGGAGCCGATGAGCCGGCCGGAGCGCACAATCAGCAGCTGCACCACGCAGTCCAGCCCCGTGTCCAGGCAGGCGATGACATCCCGGTCACCCTGGGCGGTGGAGATGGCCTTCTGCTTCTGCATGACGGATTCCACGGCGCGGATGCGGTCCCGGTACACCGCGGCGCGCTCATAGTTCATCTCCCGGGCAGCCTCGGCCATGCGGCGGTTCAGGTCGTCCAGCACGGGGGAGAACTTGCCGCTTAAGAAGTCCATCACCTGATCGATGATCCCGGCGTATTCTTCCTGACCGATCTTCCCCGCGCAGGGGGCCGCGCACTGGCCGATCTGATAGTGGATGCAGGGGCGGCGGGGCTTATCCGGCTGGATGGCGAAGGAGCAGGTGCGGATGGGGAACACCATGCGCGCCACGTCCAGCACCTCCCGCACCACCGTGGCGCCCTGATACGGGCCGAAGTAGCGCGCGCCGTCCTTTTCCTGGCGGCGCACCAGGTCCACGGTGGGGAAGGGCTGGGAGGGGTCGATGCGGATGAAGGGATAGTGCTTGCCGTCCTTCAGCAGGATGTTGTACCGGGGCATGTGCAGCTTGATGAGGTTGCATTCCAGGATCAGCGCTTCCAGCTCGCCGTCTACCAGCACGATCTCGAAGTCGTCCACCTTGTCCACCATGGCCTGCACCTTGGGAGTGTGGGCCTTGGAGGGGTGGAAGTACTGCCGCACGCGGTTTTTCAGGTTTTTCGCCTTGCCGACATAGATGATCTCCCCATGGGACTTCATCAGATAGCAGCCGGGGGAGTCCGGCAGCGAGGCGATCTTCAGGTTGAGCTCTTCGGTCATATGGCCTCCGTCAGGAAATCTCGATGGCCTTTTTCAGGATCTTCGCGGCCAGGGGGGCCGCGATGGAGCCGCCCGCGCCGCCCTCCTCGATGACGATGGCGATGGCGTAGGGGTTTTCGTCGTCGTACACGAATCCCACGTACCAGGCGTTGGTGGCCTTTCGCTTGTCGTCGGAGGTTTCGGCGGAGCCCGTCTTGCCGCACACGGTGTAGCCGGGGATAGCGGCCCGGGCGGCGGTGCCGCGCTGAACGGCCTCATACATGTAGGAGGCCAGCTTTTCCGCGACTTTCGGCTGCATCACGCGGCGGAACACGGCGGGCGACAGCGTGCGGGTGACCACGCCCAGGTTGGTGCGCACCTCCTTGACCAGGCGGGGTTCCATCATGATCCCGCCGTTGGCCACGCTGCCCGCGATCATGCACATGTGCAAGGGCGATACGGTGATGGTGGACTGCCCGATGCCGGCCCACACCAGGTCCGACATGTTGCCGGTGGGCGCGGGGAAGGCGGAGTTGTACAGCGTCAGGTCCTCGAACTGGAAGTTGAAGTTGAAGCCGAAGTCCTCCGCCGTGTCGCCCAGCGTGTCGAAGCCCAGCTGATAGGCGATCTTGCCGAAGGCCACGTTGCAGCTCTGGGCGAAGGCGGCGTTCAGGTGGATGTTCCCGTGGGTGATATTGCCGCTGCCGCAGACGATGGAGCCGCCCTCGTAGCTCCAGGTGCTGCCGCAGGTGATGAGCTGCTCCTCGATGCCTGGCAGGTTCTCCAGCGCCGAGGCCGCGGTGACGATCTTGAACACGGAGCCCGGAGCGTACTGGCCCTGGAGGCAGCGGTTGATGTACGCGGAATCCGGGTCGTCCGCGCTGAGGTTGTAGGGATCGTAATTGGGGTAGGAGAACGTGGACAGGATCTCGCCGGTCTTATAGTTCTGCACAGCCACGGCCCCGTTGTAGCCGCTGGGGAATATGGACGCGATATAGGCCGTCAGGGGGCCGTCGATGGTGAGCTGGATGTCGTTGCCAGCGTGGTCGGTGTGGGTGAACAGCTCGTTGAGCCGGTCCACCAGGGACGTGCTCACGTCCAGAAGCGTGGAGGAGAAATAGCTCTCCACGCCCACGCCGGACATGCCCCGGGTGTCCCCCAGGATGGAGGACAGGGCGCGGCGGTCGTTTTCATCGGCCAGGTATACGCGGCTGCCGTCGGGGTTCGTGGCGGCCATGACGCTGCCGTGGCGGTCCAGGATCTCGCCCCGCCGCAGGTTGACGCTGCTCAGGCGCTGGTTGTGGATGTCCGCCGCCCAGATGCTGCCCTGGTCGTACACCGTGATGGCGTACCAGGCCGCCAGGCCGAGGAAGAGGCACACGATCAGCGTGCCCACGATGCGCAGGTTGCGCCGGAGCTCTTTCACGAAAGCATCCCCTCCTCCTCCAGCTCGATGCGGTCGATGTCCCGGGCCTCGTCCTCCGCGTTCATGGAGGAGATGCCCAACAGGATGCCGATGGACAAAAACGTGCTCACCAGCGAGGAACCGCCCGAGGAGATCAGCGGCAGCGTGACGCCCGTCAGGGGCAGCAGCTTGGTGTTGCCGCCCACGATCAGCATGGTCTGCAGGCCCAGCATGGCCACCAGCCCGAATGCCGCCAGGGAATGAAAGCTGGTGCGGGCGTTGGCGGACACGATTATGCCCCGCATGATCAAAAGCACGTACACGGCCAGCAGGCACACGGAGAAGATCAGCCCGAACTCCTCCGCGATGGCGGCGAAGATGAAGTCCGAGTGGTACAGCGGAATGTTGCGGGGCATGCCCAGCCCCAGTCCCGTGCCCACCAGCCCGCCGGAACCGATGGCGATGAGGGACTGCACCAGCTGATAGCCCACGTTGATGGGATCGGACCAGGGGTCCATCCAGATGGCGATGCGGTCCTTGACGTAGTCGAAGAGCCTGTATGCAGCCACGGCGCAGCCCGCGCCCATGGTCAGCCCGGCCAGCGTGATGAACCAGTTGGAGGTGGCCACGAAGAACATGAGCACCGTGGTGAGGAAGTACAGCAGCAGCGCGCCCAGGTCCCGCTCCACCAACAGGATGCCGCAGCAGACCGCCGCGAAGCCCAGAGTGGGCAGCGTCTTCAGGAACCGGGGATGGTTGGACAGCCCGGAGGCCAGGATCAGGATCAGCGCCGGCTTGATGAACTCCGAGGGCTGGAGGGAAAAGCCCGCGATCTGCACCCAGTTGTAGGCGTTCTTGGATCTGTCGCCGAAGCCCAGAGGCATCAGCAGCGCCAGTACACAGACCAGCATGAGCCACGGCGTCCACTTCTTCCAGTTCCGGAAGCGCCGGATGAACGCCGCGCCCATGAACATGGCCACCACCCCCGCGCAGGCGTAATAGGCCTGGGTGCGGGGCGTCACGGCGGCCCGGGCGATGCCCTGCAGCGTGATGATGCCCACGGAGCACAGCAGCATGGCCAGAATCACGATGGCGCGGTCCGTGGGCCAGCACTTGCCCATTACCATCGTGACGAGCATGGTGGCGAGGGGCACCGCCACGGCCAGCACCAGCGCCTGCCGGTCGATGCCGCCGCCCTTGAAGGCAAGCAGCACCAGCGCCATGCACTGAAACAGCATCACGGCGGAGAGCAGAAGCCGGGTGTTGGAGCGCATCAGCGCCCGGCGCATTTTGGATACGTCCGGCTTAGCCACGGGGCCACCACTCCTCCTCGTCGTCGCGCTTCGGCGCCGGCTTTTTCCGGGCTTTGCCGTAGATGGCGGCATCCGCGGCCGCGTCCCGCTCCTTGGCCTGTGCCTCGGCCTCCAGCCGGTCAAAATCGTCCATGCCGTCGTCGGCTTCCTCGCCTGCGGCCTGGGCTTCCGCCTCCAGCCGGTCAAAATCGTCCATGCCGTCGCCGGTTTCTTCGCCTGCGGCCTGCGCCTCGGCCTCCAGCCGGTCAAAATCGTCCATGCCGTCGTCGGCTTCCTCGCCTGCGGCCTGCGCCTCGGCCTCCAGCCGGTCAAAATCGTCCATGCCGTCGTCGGCTTCCTCGCCTGCGGCCTGGGCTTCCGCCTCCAGCCGGTCGAAGCCGTCCATATCTTTTTCCTCCTCGGCCTGCGCTTCCGCGCCTACCGCGGCCTCGGCCGGGGGCGTCTTCGCCGCTTCCGCCTCGGGCGCGGCCTGCGCCGGGCGGTCGGCCTTTGCGGCCTGGGCCGTGGGAACGTGATCGAAGGGATGTTCCAGTTCGTCGTCGATGGGCGGCGGCTGCATGACGGCGGTACCCGCCTCGTTGAGCACCAGCAGCAGCCGCACCCTGCCGACGCGCAGCGTGTCGCCGTCCTTCAGGGCGAGATGGCGCGTCCGGCCCTGGCCGGCGTCCACCCGCGCCGCGCCCGCCGCCCGCAGGCGCAGGCCGTCCTCCGCCATCTCAAAGTAGGCGTGGCGCACGTGTACGCTGCGGCTGCGCAGGCGTATGTCCGCCTTGCGGGAGCGGCCGATCAGCCCCTCCCGGATGACGGGATATATCATGCCCTTGCGGGCTCTCTCGTCGCCGTCCAGCACCTGGAATTCGCCGATGACGCCGGTCTCCGGGGCCCAGCGGCGCAGCTTTGCGGCGCGGCGGCTGTCGATAATGGTGATCCGCCAGGCGCGGATCACGATCAGCAGCATGAGGGCCACGAAAAAGTACCGCGCTCCCAGGGCGATCAGCTCGTACAGGTTCTCGCTCATGCATCCTCCGATGGTATGAATTGCACCGTTCCAACAGTATTATACGGCATTTCGCCGGCGCGCGCAAGGGGCAGGCGGCTTCGGGTCGTCCCGAACACTTGCGCCGCGCCGAAAAACATAGTATAATATCATCAGGCGAAGTTTCGCGGCAGCCCCATCCCCGACGCAAAAGCCCCGTTTTTTCAAAAAGCGCGTATGCTTCGCCAATTTCTGGCAATGATTACGAATGAGAACCATTTTCCCTGACGAACCGTCCAAGGGGAAAGGACGCACAGGAGAGAACGCATGAAAAAGATTTGGAAGACGTATGGCATCCGGCTGCTGGCCATGTGCGCAGCGCTGGCGCTGGGCATGACCGCGCCGGCGGGAGCCATTTCCTGGACGCTGGAGGACAAGACCCCCGCGCCGGCGATCACGGGGAGCCCGACGCCCGCGCCCACCCCGCCGCCCACCGCCGCCCCGAAGAAGACCCCGGCGCCCATTCCGGACGACGGCGTAAAGGCGTCGAAGATCTCCGACGACGGCATGCTGCGGGTGTACCTGAAATCCATGGGCGACCCCATGGCGCTGAACATCACGCTGGACGGCCTGTACACCGTGGACGGCGACGCGGGCTTCCGCTTCGCCCGGGGTACGGAGATCCAGCTCACCGCCGCCGAGGACGGCATCTACCTGGCCGTGGGGGGCCTGACCATGCTCATGGGCTCCTCCTTCAGCCTCATCCGCCGGGACGACGGCGGCGAAGCGCCGGGGATGTACATCTCCGAAAGCGAGCGGGACACCCGCTTTGAGGGAGACCTGAAGATCTCCATCGCCGACAACGGCGGCCTGATGCCCGTGCTGACCATCTTCGTGGAAGATTACCTCTACGGAGTGGTGGCTTATGAGATGAGCGATTCCTTCCCCATCGAGGCGCTGAAGGCCCAGGCCGTGGCCGCGCGCACCTACGCCATGCAGCGCAAGGGCGGCAGCCGGTACGACCTGGTGGACACCACCGCGGACCAGGTGTTCAAGGGCTACGATCCGGAGTACGCCAACGTCGCTGCGGCGGTGGACGCCACCCGGGGCGTTGTGGGCACCTACAAGGGCAGCTACGCCGGGTGCTATTATTCCGCGTCCAACGGCGGCCAGACGGCGCTCACCTCGGACGTGTGGGGCTCCGGCGGCGATTACGGCTACCTGGCCCGCACGGACGATCCCTATGACCTGGAAAACCCCAGGAGCATGGTAAAGACCGCCGCCATCAACAAGGACGGCACCGGGAACGAAGCGCTGCTGGCCATGCTGGAAGCGAAGCTGGCCGCCGCGGTGAAGGCGCAGGGCGGGCGCTATTCCGAGGTGCAGGTCACCGGCATCGTGGATATTGAGCCGGAGAGCCCCAAGGCGGAGGGCAGCATCATGTATACCAAGCTGCGCTTCACCCTCACCGGCCGGGGCCGCGCCGCGCCGGATTATTCCTCCCCCGCGGACGATCTCGACGGGCTGACCACCGCCCGGCCGGACACGGAAGAGGCGCAGGACGCCGCCTTCGGAATCGCCTTCCTGCGGCGCTGGATGCTGAACAAGCCCTACACCGAGAGCGCCGGGAGCTGGGAGGCGCTGGATGGCGAATACGAGGTCACGCTGTCGGTGTATGACGACATCAAGGACGGCCTGCAGATCGGCCTGAACTCCACGGACGTGGAGACCGTGTCCGTGGAAGAGGGAAATAACGGCTTCTCGATCTCCCTGCGCAGGTTCGGCCACGGCGTGGGCATGAGCCAGCGCGGCGCGCAGCAGATGGCCGGCAAGTACGGCAAGAGTTACCTGGACATCCTGGGGTTCTATTATCCGGGCATGGACATCGAGCGCATCTCCTGGAAGACCAAGGAGCTGGAGAGCATCGACGCCCTGCCGGCGGACGTCGGCGCCTTCCGGCCCCGGCCCACGCCCACGCCTACCCCCGCGCCCCTGCCGGCGCTGCAGAAGGGCGAGTACTACGCAACGGTGAAGGTGGATTCCGGTTCCAGCCTGAACGTCCGGGAGGGCCCGGGCACCAATTACCCCGTGCAGGCCTTTATGGCCAGCGGCCGGCGGGTGATCGTGACCGGCGACGCCGGCGATGGGTGGGTGACCATCAAGACCGCGGAGTTCACGGGATACGTCAAGGCGGATTATCTGGCAAAGGAATAGGGACATGCTGCAAAAACGGGCGGTTCTCCTGGTGTTGATCGCGTCGGCAATCCTTGCCGGCGCGATTGGCGCGCATGCGGAGGAGCAGACCCTGGGCCCGGGCGAGCGGCTGCTGCTGTCGCTGGGCGACGATATACAGTTCGTGACCTTCACGGCGGAGGCCAACAGCGATTATTCCGCCCAGCTGTTCCCGGCGGGGGAGGGAGACTTCCTCGCGTCCATGGCGCTGTACCAGGAAGGCAAGCTGCTGGCGGAGGGCGAAAAATCCCTCTCCGCCTGGCTGGCCGCGGGCACGGAGTACGCGCTGGCGCTGTCCGGCACGGGCGGGGCGTGGCTGGAGGTCTCCCGGGACAAGCTCAGCCGCTGCTTCGCAAAGCCCATCGACCTGCGTGAGAACGACGGCTATTCCAAGCTCATCGCCATGCCGGGGGACGCGCACTGGTACAGGTTTACGTCGGAGACGGACGGCCTGGCGGTGGTGGCGGCGCTCCCGGTGGACGCGGGGCTGCGCATGGAATGCGTGCTGCTGGACCGGGACGGCCGGACGCTGTACGCCGCCGGGCCGTCGCTGACCGGCGAGGCGGCCGTGTGCGCGGAGCTGCAGGCCGGGGAACAGTACTACGTCCGCGTGTCCGGCGCGGACGACGCCGTGGGCGAATATCGCATGACCGTGGTGCGGGACGGCGCGGCGGAAGCCCCCGCGAGCGTGTCCCTGTCCATTCACGAAATACAGCTGAGCAAGGGCGACGTGGTGGAGCTGCTGGCGGAGATCGAGCCCGAAGGCGCGTTCTCGGCGGTGTACTTCAGCAGCTCGGACGACCGCGTGGCGGGCGTCACCCGGACGGGCGTGGTGTCCGCGCGCGCCGCGGGCAGCGCGGTGATCATCGTCACGGGCTACGGCGGCGTGCGGGACGTGTGCCTGGTAACCGTGGAGCGCGTGCCCCTGGACGGCATCGCCTTTGAGGAGGGCAGGACGACTCTCCGCGTGGGCCAGGAGGCCGCGCTGAGCGTCGCGTTTTACCCGGAGGACGCCACGGAGCGCGGCGTTTCCTACGCCTGCGAGGACGACACCGTCGCCTCGGTCACGGCCGGCGGCGTGGTCACGGGGCTGCGCCAGGGCCGGACGCGCGTCACCGCCACCGCCGCGGACGGCGGCTTTCAGGACGTGGCGGAGATCAATGTGCTGCCCGCCGCGCCGGGGCTGTACGCGCTGCTGGTGGGCGAGCAGAACTACCGGGAGGACGTGAACGCCCCCCGCATGGGCTCCATCAATTCCGTGGAGAACATCGCCCGGATGCTGGGCGAGCTGTCCCTGCAGGGCGGGCGGTTCAGGACCTCCACGCTCTACGACACCTCCGCCCAGGGCGTCTATGCCGCCATCCGGGAGGCGTTTTCGGCCGCGGGAGAGCAGGACAGCTGCCTGTTCTACATCACCTGCCACGGCTATTACCGGCACGGCATGTCCTTTTTCCAGATGGCGGACGGCTCCGTGATGTCGGCCCGGGACCTGGAACGGGAACTGCGCAGGCTGCCCTGCCAGGTCACGGTGATCGTGGACTGCTGCGGCAGCGGCGGCGTGTTGGGGGAGGCCACCGCCATGGAGGACTTCAATTCCGGCGTGGTCTCGGCCTTTTCGGGGAACGTGGGCGGCGGCGTGTTCACCTCCAGCAAGTACCGGGTGCTGGCCAGCGCCGCGCTGGACCAGGACAGCTACCGCGTCAGCTTCGACGGCGCGGCGTCGGAGGAGCGCATGGCCACCATATTTGCCCGCGCGCTGTGCGACGCCGCCGGCTGGAGCATGGACAGGGAGCAGCGCAGCGCCATGCGCGCGGACATGGACTTCAATCGCAAACTGACGCTGAACGAACTGTGGCTGTACACCTCCAAGCGCGTGATGTGGTATCTTGATCTGGCGACCGGCGGCGCGTCCGACCGGCAGTATACCCAGTACGTGCAGGTATTCCCGGAGAACGACGCTGCGGTGCTGTTCGAGCGCTGATTCGCCGGACAAAAGCGCCCCCGGCCCTTCGCGCGTCCCTTCAGACTGCCGAAAAAGGCCGCCGCAGGCGGCAGCTTTCGACAGCCTGGCCTTCCCCTCGAGGGGCGTCGAGCGCCCGGGAAACAGCACGGTGCGCTGTTTCCAGCGAGGCGGGGCCGGTTAGGCCCGTGGAAGGCGGCCGAGCGAAGCGAGATCGGATGAGGCGGAGAAGAGCGAAAAATCGTCCGGGACAGCTTTCTTGCGAAAGGTGCCCCGATGAGACCCCTTTTTGGACAGACAGAAGGGCGGGAAGCAACGCTTCCCGCCCCATTCGTTTCCCTCCCGACTACGGAGCCAAACGCACCAATATCTCGCCCGAGTCCTCCTCCTCCGGATCTTCCAGGTAGAGCCGCGCGGTGTTGTCGTCCTGCCATTCGATGCGCATCTGCGCCTGGCTGTTGGGCCCCTTCCGGATCACGCCCTCCACGTCGGCGTTGGTATCCGCGAAGAACAGCATCTTTTTCGGAAAGGCCACGTACAGATAGGCCACGTCTCCGAACTCCGAATCGGTCTCTTTGGCTTCCTCCCCTGTGAAGAAGCCGACGCCCTCCATGATGACCACCCTTTTCCCGCCGGGAGACGTCTTTTCGGCATATTTGTTGAAGGAATAGTAGGGCGCCATATAGGGCAGCATGGTGTTTACCGTGGTAAGGATTGCCAGCAGCGCGAAGGCCAGCAGGCAGCCGACGACAATGCGGAAGCGGTCCTTCATGATCTTCCGGGTGACGGCGTAAATGCCCCATGCGCCCAGGATGGCGATGGGCGCGATCAGGATCCACACGTGGATCTTCATGTAGATCAGCATCAGCCCGCGGGTGGTCAGAAAGCCAAGCAGCGCTCCCAGCAGCAGCGACACGCCCAGCGCGCACAGGATGACCTTCGTGAATGTGGACATGGGTTCGCGATCTCGGGTTCTCTTCATGCGTTTTGCCTCCATCGTTCATTTCCGAAAATGGCTCGTTACCGGGCGGCCCCAGCCGCGGGGGACTTGGCGGGGGCGCTCTTCAATTGCGAGAGCGCCTGTTTTGCCTTTTCCACGTCCTCCGGCGAGGCCTTGCCGTCATAGCGCGCCTGCACGTACACGTCCCGCAGCCCGTCCAGGGGCTCCTGTGCGAACATCGGCGCGGCCAGGTTCCGTATCTGCAGGGAATTCTGCCGCCCGTTCAGCCGCACGCCTTCCTTCTGGGCGGCGCGCAGGAATTTCCGGTACGCGTGCCGCACGCCCTCCACGGGGTCGTCCCGCCTGCGCAGCATGCCCGCGATGCCGCGGTCGGAGCTTATCCGGGTGTCCAGGCTCTCCCGGTGTTCCCGGCGCTCGATCTCCATGGCGCGCTGGTTCTGCCGCGAGAGCTTCCGCAGGATGAAAAACGCGATGACGCACGCGGCGGCGATGCCGATTATCGTGAGGATGAGTTTCACCGTGGGGTTGGCGGCCAGCTGCTCCGCGGTGGCGCCCAGCGGCTGTTCCTCCGCGCCGCCGATCTGCGCCGCCTTCAGGTCGGCCACGTTCATGCCGCCGTCGTCCCAATGGAACAGCGAGAGCACCCAGTTGAAGACGTACAACGCCTTTTCCGCCACCCACAGCACCGCGCGAAGCACGGGCAGCAGCGCGTAGCGGTACAGTATGTCGGCGATGAACCGGAACGCGCGCAGCGCGATGTCCGTGGACAGCGCAAGTCCGGCCAGGCACGCGCCCGCGAGGCTCAAAACGTTCATGACCTGGAACCGTTTCTGGCGCAGCGCGCTGTCCTCGTGGCGCAGCATCCTGAGCAGCAGGATGGAAAGCGCGATGTGCAGAAACAGCGCCGGGAGCCCCTGGGCGAACGTGTCCCCGATGTATACCAGGGACAAGATCACCATCAGCCCGGCGGGGAGCATCCCCTGCAAAAAGCGCACGTAGGCGTAATAGTACTCCGTGGGCCGGCGGTTGTTGCGCACGTACAGCAGCGCGTAGATCAGCATGGGCGCCACGCGCACGCAATCGCCCCAACCCCGCCTGAAATACAGCAGCGGGAGCGCCAGCAGCAGGGGCAGATACCGCAGGGCCGCGCCGCGCCTGGCGTTGGCAAAGCCAATGGCCGCGCCGAAGCCCAGCGCCAGGGGCATCATCAGCAGCCCCAGGGGAAAGCCGTACAGCGCCCCCAGCAGGCCGGCGATCATGAGGTAATAGTAGCAGTCGCAGGCCAGCTTCAGTCCATACGCGAGGCTCATGCAACCACCTCCGAAGTGATCAGCACCCGGGGCTGAGTGCCCGTGCGCAGGGCGAGGCGATCCAGCCCCGCGCGGGTGAGATCATTGGGCGTGGGCGTGATGAGGATGTGCACGCGGCCCTCTTCGGCGCGCTGCACGGCCCTGTCCACCAGCGCCCAGGAGGTTTCCGTGCGCTCGTAGCCCGCCCGGCCCAGGGTCTCCAGGATGGGCCTGATGTGCGCTCCGCCCAGCCCGTCGCCCGCGTCGCCGCCGGCGCTGGCGCCCAGCAGCTGGGCGTTGGTCATGAAGGAATACGGGATGCGCGCGTCCTCCAGCGCCTCGCACACGCCCCGGGCCAGGGAAAAGCTCTTTTCCAGCACCTCGGCGCCGTACTTGCCGGAGGCGTGGGTGTCCAGGTTCAGAAGCACCGTGGCCCGGCGCTCCATGGTGTGATCCAGGTTTTTCACCATCAGCTGGCCGGACCGGGCGCTCTGGGTCCAGGAGATGAGCTTCATGGGCTCCCGGCCCGTGTATTCCCGGAATCCCAGGGTCAGCATGGGGTCCTCGTGGATGAACCGGTTCACGGAGGTCTCTCCCAGCAGCCCGCCGGGCAGCTCGTCCAGCGCGGCCTGGTCCAGCCGCTTGGGCAGGATCACGACTTCGCTCTCCTGGTCCACGTGCCGCTCCCGTTCGCTCAGCCCCAAAAAGTCGCCGCCGCCCAGCTCCGCCCCCTGGAACACATAGCGCCCCCGGGCGGGCAGGGAGAAGGGCGTCCGGCGGGTCATGCGCTGGCGCGGCATCATGTACACGGAGGAGCGCAGCGCGTAGCGGCGCTCGGTGATGCTGATGGGCTCCAGCTCCCCGGCGCAGACAAAGTTCTCGGGCACGTCCTCCCGAAGGCGCAAAAACGGCACGAACCTGCGCTTCCGGTTCGTGATCACCGTCACCAGCTCCATGGGCTGGTCGACTTCGCCGATGGGCTCGGCCGCGTGGCTTTCGTATTCGATGCCGTCCAGGGCGTGGCGCAGGGAAAACAGCTCAACCAGGACGCACACCGCCAGCAGCGCGAAGAAAAACGTGGTCATTGCACTTCTTCCAGGGGCACGGGGATCTGGTCAACCAGCATGGCCAGCCGCGCCTCCGCGTCCTGCCGGCGCACGCCCGCGCCGGAGGAGATCCTGTGGGCCAGCACCGGTCCCGCCACGGCGCGGATGTCTTCCGGCATGGCGTAATCCCGCCCGGCCAGCGCCGCCCGCGCCTGGGTGGCCTTGTACAGGGCGATGGCTCCGCGGGTGGATACGCCCACGGCGAACTGGTCCGCCCGGGTCTTTTCCACCAGGTCCATGAGATAGCCCTGTACCTCTTCGGACATGCGCACCTCCCGGTACGCGCTGCGGACGTACTCCGTCTCCTCGTCGGTCACGGCCTGGCCGATGGCGGCGATGATGTCGATGGTGGACGTCCGCGCCAGCACGCCCAGTTCCTGTTCCCGGGTCATGTAGCCCAGGGAGAGCCGCATGAAGAAGCGGTCGATTTGGGCCTCCGGCAGCGGAAACGTGCCGTAGGATTCCAGGGGGTTCTGGGTGGCCATGACCAGGAATTTGCTTCCCAGGGGATAGCTCTCGCCGTCCACGGAGATCTGCCGTTCCTCCATGGCCTCCAGCAGGCTGGACTGGGTGCGGGGGGTGGCGCGGTTGATCTCGTCCGCCAGCACCACGTCCGCGAACAGCGGCCCCCGGCGGAACTGGAACTCGCCCAGCTTCTGATTATAGAAGTTGATGCCCGTCAGGTCGGAGGGCAGCAGGTCCGGGGTGAACTGCACCCGGCTGAAGCTGCCGCCGATGGCCTTGGAAAACGCCCGGAGCAGCATGGTCTTGCCCGTGCCGGGAACGTCCTCCAGCAGCACGTGACCGGAGCACAGGAAGCAGTTGAGCACCAGCTCGATCACGTCGTCCTTGCCCACGATGGCCTTGGATACCGCGCCGACCACGGCGTTTTTGTAATCCAGAAAGCGATTTGCGTCCATATTTTCCGTCCTCCGGTTCAGTGTCAGGTTTTCCGGGAGCGCGCCAGATGCATATACTATCACTCCATAATACAATATAGGACGTTTGGGCGTCCCTGTCAAGAGCGATACGGGAAGTAGCATGGTTTCTTTACAAATGCTTCTTTCCGGGCCCGTGTTCCCGCGCATTTTCGGGATAGACAGCGCGCCGCAAGCGTGCTATAATATGAAACGTGAACCGCCGCGCTTCGTGGAAGGGGGCTACCCGCGCCCTCGAGGGACGAAGACGCTGAAAGGAAGAGTGCGAAATGGCGAAAAAGACGTCCGCCAAGTCCAAGGGATATCGGAAGTATAAGGAAAAGAAGGGGCTCTCGCCCGCCCAGTGGAAAAAGGTGTGGATCGGGGTCGCCGTGGTGCTGGCGATCATCGTGCTGGTGGCCGTGCTGTATGACGACGGCTCCCTGGAGGTGAAGGACGGCAGCGTGGTGGTCTCCGGCGTGGACCCGCTGGTGGTCAACGTAAAGGAGACCGGCGCCGGCAAATACTACAAGCTGGGCGAGGTGCCCGGCATCGTGGAGGGCTACGTGGCGGGGGATACCACCGTCATCAAGGACAGGAACGAGCCGCTGTATTTCTTTAACCCGGCTCCCGACGGCGACGCGGTGCTCGACAATTACTCCGTCTCGGGGCGCCTGGGCAAGTGGAAGGAAATGCCCGAAACGACCTATCCCCTGATACGGGATTATTTCGATGATTGCGAGACCGGCGAGCCCGTGTACACCCAGATCGGCGGACGGGACGTTTCCTATTATACGTACACCTACGCGCTGACGGGCATCGCGGAGGATCCGGACCGCACCGGCTACAGCCAGAACATGGCGGCCTACATCGCCTCGTGCCGGGATGACTGCTACGTCATGGTTTCGATGTCCAAGCACATAGAGACCAAGGAGGAAGCGCTGGACGACGCCGTCCTGGCGAACCTGCTGGAAAAGGTCATCGCGACCATCACCTTCGAGGAGTAAGCCCAACCGTTCCCGCTCATCCCGCGCAGGACGCAAATGCGTCCTGCGCTTTTTTCCGCGGCAAGCCGCCCGCCCCTCCGGCATAGGATTGCCGGGGGGTGATGGAATGAAAAAGGTGCTCATCGTGCTGGCGGAGATCTTCGCCGTGCTGCTGCTGGCCATGCCGGAGCGCGCCATGGCCTCCGCCGCGGCTGCCATGGCGGTGTGGTTCACGTCCGTGGCGCCGGCGCTGTTCCCGTTTTTGGCCATATTGCCGCTGCTCACCTGCCCGGAGGCCTGCCGCGCGTATGACCGGCTGCTGGGCTGGCTGGCGCGTCCGCTGCTGGGGCTGCCGGGGGAGATGACCTCCGCGGTGGTCGTCGCCATGGCGGCGGGTTCCCCGGCGGGGGCCATGGCCGCCGTGCGCGTCGCGGCTTCCCGGGGCATCGAAGAGAAGTATCTCAAGCGCTGCGCGCTGGCCTTCGGCGGGCTGGGGCCGGTGTTCCTGGTGTCGGGGGTCGGCGTGGCGATGTTCGGCGACCGGAGGATCGGTCTGACGCTGCTGGCCGGCCAGATCGTCGCGCAGTTGGCGATGGCGGCCGTGCTGCGGCTCTGCTTCCGCTGCGACAACCGGCCCGTTGCCCCCCTCCCGGAGGCGGACGCGGATGCCCCCGTCCGGACAGCGGTGCTC
>JAEEGL013152174.1_pt1 | contig 31216 bp, 19 predicted proteins | sample 9134231 | NCBI WGS metagenome assembly JAEEGL01 (sample SAMN16246548, study PRJNA631951) | gut metagenome | biome: gut microbiome; feature: rumen; material: fiber-attached | host: Bos | place: Iran: Karaj | collected 2018-10
GTTCCACCGCATCTAATCACTAACCCCTAACCCCTGATCACTGACCCCTGATCCCTGATCCCTGTAACCTATGCGTGGGTTGCGGTTCCACCGCATCTAATCACTAACCCCTAACCCCTGACCCCTGATCACTGACCCCTGATCACTGTCCCCTGTAACCTATGCGTGGGTTGCGGTTCCACCGCATCTAATCACTAACCCCTAACCCCTGATCACTGACCCCTGACCCCTGACCCCTGTAACCTGTCCCCTGTAATCTTTTCCTCACTTCCTGGTCAATCTCCAAATACTCCTCAATGCTTTTAGGGCGGGCAAAGGGTATTTCCGCCAGCTGGCTTTCAATGATATCTGGAATATCGTTGAAACCGATTTTGTCCTGCAAAAATAATGCCACAGCCACTTCGTTGGCAGCATTCATTACACAAGGTCGGTTGCCGCCTTCACGGGAGGCTCTATAGGCAATGTCCAAACATCGGAAGGTTTGGGTATCGGGTTTCTCAAAAGTCAAAGAAGGGTAGTCGGCGAAGTTCAGCCGGGGCATTTTGTTGCTTTCCCGCTGGGGGTAGGTGAGAGCGTACTGGATGGGCAGCTTCATGCTGGGCAATCCCAACTGCGCTTTCACCGAGCCGTCGGCAAATTGCACCATCGAGTGGATGATGGACTGAGGGTGCACTACCACTTCAATCTGGTCCAAACCTACCTCAAACAGCCACTTGGCCTCGATCACCTCCAAACCCTTGTTCATCAGGGTGGCGCTGTCGATGGTGATTTTGTTGCCCATGCTCCAGTTGGGGTGTTTCAGAGCCTGTTCTTTGGTTACGCTTTTCAGAAAATCCGCATTTTTACCTCTGAACGGACCTCCGGAAGCGGTAATGATAATCTTTTCAACAGGATTGTTCCATTCGCCTGCCAGGCACTGGAAAATAGCTGAGTGTTCCGAATCGACAGGCAGCAGCGGCACATGGTGTTCCACAGCGGCCTGGGTCATCAGTTCGCCTGCCACCACCAGTGTTTCCTTGTTGGCCAAGGCGATGGGTTTTCCGCAGCAGATGGCGCGGTAAACGGGTTTCAGACCGGCCACGCCCACAATGCACGACAGCACAATGTCGATGCTGCTCATCTCCACAATGTCGCACAGCGACGACTCCCCGGCAAACACCTTGATGTCATCGTCCCACAGGGCGTCTTTCACCTGTTGGTATAAATCTTCCTTGATAATGACCACTGCGTTGGGCTTGAACTTCTTGGCCTGGCGGATAAGCAAGTCTGCATTGGAGTAGCATGCGAGAACTTCAACTTCAAGCAAATCAGACAGTTCATCAATCACTTCTAATGACTGAACCCCCATAGAACCCGTAGAACCCAGTAAGCAGACTTTCTTCTTCAATGGTCAAAAATTTAAGCTTGCAAAGATACGGAAAATTCTTTACACTTTTTCCTTGATGGAAACCTTAGATTTGCGGTTTCAAAAAAAGAAGCTTCAACAAGTCTAAAAATGAAAGAAGATGGAAAAGAAAGAGAAGGTAATTAGTGTGTTAACAACAATAAGTAGAGCGGATTACGCTTGGAGCGTAGCGGAAAGCGCAATCCGCTCTATGCGCCACTTGCATGATATTGATGACACGGGGGAATGTTGTAATTTTGCAATCGACAATTATTATTCTCAACCAAAGGACAATGGAACCGGACGGTACACAATTCATGGGAAAGGGAAAGACCCGTACACTTTTTTTGACCGCCCGGTATCCGTTGGTTCAAAGGCCTGGATAAGATTTTGCTTGACAGCATTAAGGTTTATAGGCAACGAGCCAGCGTCCAAAGTCCATCAAAAAGACAATGCAAAGATGAAAAAAATTTTCGTAGGAATCGACATCAGCAAAGAAAAATTAAATGTATGCCTGATGAGAGACATGGACATTATCCATGAAGATGAATTTGAAAACACTGTCAAAGGCGTGCGAAAATGGCTTAGGCAAATGGTTAAAACAACAGGCTGTTGTATGAATGAAGTTATGCTATGTGCAGAATTTACCGGAAGATACATATATCCTTTGACAGTTGCCTGCCACGATGAGGATGCTTTTTTATGGATGGAGGATCCAACACGTATCAAGAACTCCCTCGGTCTGACAAGGGGTAAAAGCGACCCGATTGACGCTCGTCGAATCGCAGAATATGCAGCTCGTTATAAAGACAAGGCTATGGCTTACGAACTACCAGAAAAAGAGCTGGCGTCTCTCAGGATACTTATGACCGACCGGGAACAGGTTTTGTCGGACAGAAAAAAGTATGCGGCACAGTTGAATGATCAAAAACGATTTATGAGCGATGAGGATTACGCCTTGCAATGCAAGATATGGAAGAGCATCATAAAGGAACTGCAGAAACAACTTGACAATATAGACAAGAAAGTTGATGAACTAGTGGCAGAAAACAAACGGGCAAGTCATCAAATGGAACTGTTGAAATCCGTTGATGGTGTAGGAAAGCGTGTCGCCATTGCCATGATTGTATGTACAGATGCCTTCACACGCTTTGACAATGCCAGGCAGTTTAACTGCTATGCAGGAATGGCCCCTTTTACCTACACTTCAGGAAAGAGTATTCAGTCAAAAGCCAAAGTGTCGCAGCGAGCCAACAAACACATAAAGTCCCTATTGCACATGGCTGCTTTAAGTGTTGCAACACGAATGAAGACAGGAGAATATGCTGAATATTACAAACGTCGATGTAGTGAAGGAAAGCATCCTTTATGTGTGCTCAACATTATCCGAGCAAAGATCGTAAGCAGAATGTTTGCTGTCATTAAAAGGGACAAAGAGTATGCTCGAAACTATGAGCGAGTATCTATTGAAAAAAAATTATCAACACCCTTGCAAATATCATAAGAATACTTTATACTACCGTTACGTACTCCCGAAACGACAAATCAACAAAACAGAAAAATATCAATTCAACAAATCAACCATTCAACAAATCAACAAAAATACTACATCTCGAGAGCGACATCCATCACTTCGAGATTAGCCTTCTTTCTCCTGACGACTGGCACGCCCATTGGATTGGTCGTGATTTCGATGATGACATGCTTGATGGTCATACCGCCATTGCTGCTCGCTATTTGCGCAAGGAATTTTCTTTGAAAGAGAACATTAGCAAAGCTCGGCTCTATATCAGCGGTTTGGGAGTTTATAGTGCTGCTATTAATGGAGGTGAAGTCGCTCCTGATGAGTGGCTGAAACCAACCCTCAGCGATTATACACGTCGCATTTATTTCAATGCATACGATGTGACGGATCTTCTCTTCGAAAACGATACAAATACTGTTGGAGTAATACTTGAAGCAGGTCGCTTCACTACTGTGCGTCACGATACCAATTACTTGGAATGGTGCGGCATCAATCATGCTGCACACTATGGCCTTCCGCAACTGTTACTGCAGTTGGAGGTGACTTATGCTGATGGTACCACTGATACCATAGTGAGTGGAGAGGGGTGGCGTATCACTAACCGTGGTCCTATCCGCAAGAGCAATGAGTTTGATGGGGAAACTTACGACGCGCGCGTTGACCTTGGTGATTGGGATGTGTCTGGTTTCGACGACAGCCATTGGGAAGTGGCGGTGGTTGACTATGACAGGCAGAATATGTACCGCGAGGATATTTATAATCCCCGTCATCGTGTGGCACGAGAGTATCCGGTTGTTACTGGTAGTCCTCTGCCTGACGATTATCAGCGGCCTGATCCGATGTCACTACTCACTCCTCAACCCAATCCCAATATCAAGGCGCAGGAGTATTTGACACCTGTTGCACTCTTTCCAAAGGGCGATAAATGGATACTTGATATGGGGCAGAATATGGTGGGAGTGTTAATTTCAAATTTATTTGACATGAGATCAGGTGACACCATCATTTTCCGTTATGCAGAGATTCTTACGGAAGATAGTGCACTTTATACTGACAATCTTCGTTCCGCAGAATGTGCCGACCGATACATTGCTGCTGGGGAAAAAGGCTTTTTTCACCCTATGTTTACCTATCACGGTTTTCGTTATGTGGAAATATCGGGCTTGCGTTACGAACCCAAAGCTGAAAACTTTACCGGCTTGGTTTTATCCGACGAGATGCCGATGACCGGCAGTTTTGAGTGTTCCAGCGAGATGATGAATGCGGTTTATCGCAATGCTACTTGGGGCATCCGTGGCAATTACCGCAGTATGCCCACTGACTGCCCCCAGCGCGATGAGCGCATGGGCTGGACCGGCGACCGTACTACCGGCAATTATGGCGAAAGCTATATTTTCAACAACCATCGCCTCTATGCCAAATGGTTGCAGGACTTTGAGGACTGCCAGCTGGAGAATGGCTCACTCTCAGATGTAGTTCCTGCCTACTGGCGTAATTATACCGACAATATGACCTGGCCCGGGGCTTTCATTACCGTGGCCGATATGCTTTATACCCGTTTTGGTGATATTCAGCCTGTTCAAAAACATTACGATGCCATGAAACGCTGGATGCTTCACATGAAGAAATACTATCTCAAAGACGGCATCCTCGTCCGCGACACCTACGGTGACTGGTGCGTGCCACCCGAAAGCCCGGGGCTGATACATACACGCGATACCAACCGGATGACATGGCCCGCTAATCTCTCCACGCCTTACTATGTTTATTATGCTGGTAAAATGGCTCATTTTGCTGACTTATTGGGCCGTGACGATGATGCAGACTTCTTCCGCAATGAAATTACCACGGTCACCGTGGCCTATAATGCCAAATATCTTGATGCTTCCACCGGCCGCTATGACCATAACACGGTTACGGCCAATATTCTGCCCCTTGCCTTCGGCATGGTTCCTGACGATAATGAATCAAAGTCCACCTTTCAAATCAACAATTCAACAGATCAACAAATAAACAAATCAACACTAAAAGAAAAGGTTTTTGCCAACATCATCGATAAAACAATGAATGAATTTGACGGCCACGTTTCTACAGGTGTGGTAGGTATTCAGCAATTGATGCGCACCCTCACCGAGTACGGTCGCGGTGACCTGGCATTGAAGTTGGCCACAAACGACACCTATCCAAGCTGGGGCTATATGGTGCGCAAAGGAGCCACCACCATTTGGGAACTCTGGAATGGTGACACTGGAGATCCCTCGATGAATTCGGGCAACCATGTGATGCTGCTTGGCGACCTTATCATCTGGTATTACGAATATTTGGGCGGCATCCGGGCATTGGAACCTGGTTATTGTAAGATTCAACTGAAACCTTATCCCATTGAAGGCTTGGACTATGTGAACTGTTCCTATCTGTCAGTCAGTGGCCTTATTGAGAGTAAATGGAAACGCATTAAGTCTAAGAGCGAAAATAATTCCTTTGACCGTTTTGAGTGGGATATCCTCATTCCTGCCAACACCACGGCCGAGGTATGGCTTCCGACTTCTAAGGGCTATGAGAAGCAGCTATTAGGGAGTGGTAGGCATCATCTGGTTTCAAATTTGAACTAAGACTAACTGGAAAATTGCATTGCACAGACGGAGAATTGTTAAAATTCATCATGAAATTATTTTAAAACTAAAAAATTATTTTGATTGAATTTCTAATTTATTGATTTTCAATGCTGAAAAATTTTTAGAAAAAATAGAACAATATCTTTTTCTGTTATATCTTTGCAACACTCTTTTTTCTTCAGCAACCGAGATGAGTCATCGAAAATAGAGTTTCAAAATAAAACAATAAAATGGAAAAGAAAGATCCTATAGAAGAAGCCCGCAGATATGTGTCTAATGCCAAGGAGACCATTGAAAAAGCCAATTTTGACCCAGAATTGGGGAATTATACTGATAGCAAATATATCAAGACCGCTGGTAACATTCTTTGGAAAGGTTGTCTTGTAGCCCTTGATGCGGTTTTGCATGTGCGTAAAGGTAAAGGTCGCCCGTCAGTAGAAAAATATAAGGAAGCTGCAAGCCAGCGAGACCGAAAACTTTTAGCCACCATTGTAAGTGGTTATGACGTTATGCATTTGTCTATGGGCTATGATGGCACAAGGAACAAGAAAGTATGCGATGCGGGTTTTGAAAGTGCCAATGCCATTATAGACCGTTGTGCGATACTTTGCGCAGAGACGGTATGTGCATAACAGTATCCTCTCCTCATATCTCGTTTGATGGAGTAGGACAAAACTATATGCTGATGAACTCCGTTAGGGTTCCTTGGAAAAAAACAGAAACAACGAGGTAATGGACAAATTTTAAGCTGAAATCTTTGAAAAAGCAGAAATAATCTACGTATTCTGGCGTTCAAAGGTTATGAACAAAAAATGCATTCACTGCGGAAGCCCGATTACCAAGAAAAATGGCATTGTAAACCAGGTTTTTTAGGGCTGAATTTACCTTCCTATCTTCGCCACAAAGCCGCCACCAGGGGCGAGATGTATGTTGAGCGTAGAGGGCGAGGAGTTGAGCGTTTCATGTTTGTAATCGCTGCCTTTGCGATGGGCGTTGGCACCATCGGTGTAGAGTTCTACAGCTGCCGCTTGGATGCCCAAGGTGCTGAGGTCAATCTTGAGGTCACGGGCAGTCCAGTTGGTGATGCCACCAATGTACCAGGTGGAGCCTTTGCGCCGTGCGGTGACGATATATTCTCCCACTTCGCCTTGCAGTACACGTGTCTCATCCCATACCGTTGGGATTCCCGCTACGAACTTTGTGTATTCGGGCTCGCGGTCGTAATTGGTCGGTGAATCGCAGAGCATGTTCAACGGAGATTCCAGTACCACGTACAGTGCCAGTTGGTGGCAGCGTGTTCCTTGGCTCATCGGCTCTGACCAGCATGGGAAATAGCAATACTTTGCCCAGTTGTGCATAGCCCCCTGTGTATAGTCCATCGGACCGGCAGTTTGGCGGATAAACGGAATTTCCACGTCATATTGTACCTGGTTCCATGAGGAAGGTGCCCACTTGAGCTGCTCCAAACCTGCGACACCCTCGAAATTGAGTACATTGGGGTAGGTGCGGTTCAATCCTGCGGGCTTGAAAGCACCATGAAAGTCTGCTACCAAATGGTATTTGGCACACATTGCTGCGGCGCGATGGTAAAAGTCGGTCACTATTTGGTCGTCGCGGTCCATGAAGTCTATCTTGAAGCCCTTGACGCCCATTTTGCTATAGTGTTGGCACACACGCTCCATGTCGCGGTCGAAAGCATAGTAGCCGGCCCAGAGTATAATGCCAACATTGCGTTCCGCGGCATACTTTACCAACATGGGCAGGTCGATTTCCGGCACCACCTGGAACAAGTCGGCCTGCTTGTTGACAGCCCAGCCCTCGTCAAGAATGACATATTCAATGCCGTAGCGTGATGCAAAGTCAATGTAATGCTTATAGGTGTCGTTGTTGATGCCCGCCTCGAAATCTACTCCGCCTATATTCCAGCAGTTCCACCAGTCCCATGCCACCTTGCCGGGCTTGATCCAGCTGAGGTCTGTGAGGCGTGAGGGCTCTCCAAGAATGTAGCTCAAGTTGTTCATGGCCAATTCCGCACTGTTGGGAGCGACCATCACAATACGCCATGGGAAGAGTCTCTCCTTGTGCATGTTCTCGGCGATGAACTTTTCCCGTTCTTTGACGATCAATTGCAGATTATTATGGCCGCCTTGTTCCACACGCTTGGGCAGTGGGGCGTTTTCGCCTTGCAAGATGCCAGCTTGACCAGTTCCTTTGAGGTAGAGACCGGGATAGTCAAGAAGGGTTGACTCGGTGATGCAGATTTTGATGCCGTTGGGACCGTGCACCAGTAGCGGCAGAAAGCATAAACGGCGCGGGTCGAGTTGTGAGAGGGGTAGGGTGGTGTATAGGTTCTCAAAAGAGGAATTGTATTGAGTAGCATGGTTGGTTGAGTCAAAATTGGTGACGTAAGGCACGGTGGCCTGCCAATCACCGGCGAAACGGAACTCTACCGTCTCGTTGGTCACATTACCGGGTACTCTTTCCCAGCAGTAACGGTATGCAAGGCCTTCGTTGTATGCTCTGAAAATAATGGTGATACCCTCCTTGAGTTGTATTTTCAGCTCATTGCAGTGGTTGCGCATGGTGGCTTGTCGAGTGAAAGGAGATGAAATGGTTTTGTCAATGGTGGCTCTGCTGACTTTTTTCACTGTCATGGAATTCTTCTTCACGCCATCCTTTGTGTATATATAACTTAATCCCGTAGGAGAAGGCTGATTTAGCGCTTTCCCTTCAGAAAGAATGTCATAGTTCAGCCCAAGTTGTGAAGGATTCATCAGTACTACACCATTATAAACAATGTCGTAGTTTATGCCTTCATTGTTTGCTGCAATATGGCTTATCAGCTTTCCGTCGGGCGAGGTCAATACTAATATTTTGCCATATTTTTTTTGTGCGGCTAATTGGCCAAAAATGACCAGTATCGCAAGGAATAGGAGGATGGTTTTTTTCATGGAGTCATTCCTTTTAAATGATGGTAGAGACGTGGCAAGCCGCGTATCTACGAATTCAATGGTATTTGTTTGATAAATTTCTATTATGCCATTTCTGCATTTCCAACAGCTGTGTTCTCTGTGCCAGCACCTTCATATTCCGCGCGTATTTTCTCGTAGAATTTGGTGATGGTCATCTGCATGTATGGAACCAGCCATCGTTTATTTTACCCATATTTTTGTGTTCTTATTGGTGAATATTATTTTGGGGCAAAGATACAAAAATAATTCAAAATTCATAATTCAGAATCACTACCCCCGGCCTTTGGCCACCCATTGAAGGCCTAGCCTCCTTCTCGCTCGGCATAATCAAAGCAAGCTTTGTCTCTGCTCTCGCTCCTCCACCGAACCTTATAGAAGAGAATTAAAACTCCCCTCAAGCACGAAGTGCGAGACTCCCCCAAAATAATCCGTACATTTAAAAACTTTCAATTTTCAGTTTTCAGTTTTCAACTTAACTGACCCCTGACCCCTGTCCCCTGTCCCCTGACCCCTGAATCCTGACCCCTGACCCCTGAAAATTAGCACATTAACTAATTAACCAATTTGCTAATATTTTTTCGTATTTTTGCATATTTAAATCACAGACGAAAATATGAGCAATGAAATTCGGGCCGGAGGCTTCAATATCCTGCCGACGGTTGTTAAAAACTTGTTGATAATCAATGGCTTGTTCTTTTTGGCTAAGATAGTTTTGGCCAGCAAGTTTGATTTGGACGCCATTTTTGGCTTGCATTATTTTGCGGCTTCTGACTTCCATGTATGGCAAATCATCACCTACATGTTCATGCATGGTGACTTCGGTCATTTGTTTTTCAACATGTTTGCCCTCTGGATGTTTGGTGCTTCCGTGGAAAACGCATGGGGCGAACGGCGCTTCTTGTGCTATTACCTGATTACAGGTATTGGTGCGGCAATGATTCATTACCTGATTATCTATTTCCAAATTCACTCTTCTTTGGCTTTGATTGACGCTTTTTTGGCAGCCCCTTCTGTTGACACATTCAGCCAGCTGGCCAATGTCGATCGTATCAACCAGGCGGCCATCGCCCAGAATCTGCTCTATCTGCAAGCTCATCCGTCGGCAGTGATGGAATTTGTGCCCCAAATGGAGGAGTTCCGTGAGACTTTTCTTAATTCGTTCAATATTATCGGTGCCTCAGGCTCAGTTTTCGGTTTATTGTTGGCCTTCGGTATGATGTATCCCAATGCCGAAATTTATGTTTATTTTCTGCTGCCCATCAAAGCCAAGTGGTTTGTGGTAATCTATGGTGCGCTGGAGTTGCTGTATGGAGTACTTGGTTCCGCTGATGGTGTTGCCCACTTTGCCCACCTGGGTGGTATGCTCTTCGGCTTCTTGCTGATTATGGCGTGGCGACATTATGATGGCAATAATGGTACGGGTGGACATTGGTTCTATCCGGAAGGGAGCAAACGTAAACGAAGGAAAATAAAGTTTGCTACTTCGTACGATGATGACGAGAAAGAAGATGTACGTACTATGAGTGACGAGGATTACAATGCGCGCAAGTTTCAAGAACAACAGCGTATTGATGAAATTCTGGACAAAATTTCCAAGTCGGGCTACGATTCCTTGACCCGTGAGGAAAAGGATATACTTTTCAAAGCTTCAAAAAGATAGTCTGTCATGGCAAAACGAAGACAAAAACAGTCGAAATTAAAGCAAAAGGTGTCACTGGTGGGCAGAATCCTTAAACTGCTCCTGATTGTTGCCAATGTGGCAGTGGCGTTGACCCTGTTTTTGGCATTTGCTTCGGCTTACCTGCCGCCTTCTTTCAGTCTGACTGCCAGCTACTGTGGATTGGCGTTCTTCTATCTCCTATTGGCTAATGCTGTGTTTGTGGTAGTTTGGCTGATTGTCGATTATCGTTTTTCGTTGATATCTGTCAGCATGATCCTGCTCAATATTAACAATATAGACCGTAGCTACCAGTTACGCCCCACTGAAAAGCCTTCGGTATGCGCCAGCTGTGTGAAGGTGATGAGCTATAATGCCCGATTGTTTGGCTTGTACGATGAGAAAACCAAAACCATGCGCGATATCAAGAGAAATCAGGTGTATGATCTTTTCAGCAGGGAACGCCCTGAGATATTGTGCGTGCAAGAATACTTCCTCGATGCCAGTGGCAAGTTGAAATTTCCGACCACTGACACTATCATAGACATTCTCCATTTCGATAATGTCAAGCGGAATTGCTATCAGTTTTTCCCGATCAACAGCAAATCAAAGGACTATCACTTCGGATTGGCTATTTTCAGTAGGTACAGAATCTTGCAAGGTGATTATGTGTTCAAGAGCGATACCTCTTCCAATGCCGCTATTTATGTGGATATTAAGTATAAAGGGGATACTTTGAGAATCTATAATGTGCATTTGGCTTCCATGCGCATGGATGCCAATGACTATGCAATGGGCAAAGAAATAGTGTCACATGGAATGGATGATCCAAATCTCGACAAAAAGGCCAAAATTCTGTCGAAAAAAGTGGGTAAGGCCTTTCTGGAACGTCAAGGCCAGGCGAAAACGCTCAGGGCACATATAGATAGCTGTCGTTATCCAGTTATTGTCTGTGGCGATTTCAACGATTCGCCAGTTTCATACGCCTATCATAAAATCGGCCATGGCCTGAAGGATGCTTTCCGCACAAGCGGAGGTGGCAGGGGACACACCTACTGTGGCGATGCCTTCCCCTCTTATCGTATTGACTATATTTTCCATGACAGCCGGTTCAAGAGCTTTGGCTTTACAACCTACGACTCACTTACCGTGTCAGACCATTATCCGATTTGGACCAACATATCTTTATTGAAATGAGAAAGCTGGCTTTTTTCCTGTCTTTGCTTCTGCTGTTTTCCTGTTCCCATAAAAACGATATTAGGATTGAAGGTGAGTTGGAAAACGGGAACGGACGGACATTGCATCTTTCCTTGTTGACCCCTGATGGCTTGCAAAAGCTTGATTCTTCAGTGGTCCGACACAATTCATTCAAATTCAATATAAGACAAAAACAACTTGCGGATTTTCTGGCAACTGATGAGCCTGGTTTTTTTCAACTGAGTCTCTCTGCTGACAATGGACTGACCACTTTGGTTAAATGTGGTCAGACGGTGCATATAAGTGCCGATGCTAACAGACTTATCCGCACTTATCGGGTGCAAGGACCGGAGGATGCGGTATTGATGTGGCAATTGGACAGCGCTTTGGCCGCATTCGCGCAATATACCGATACCTTGCTCCAGATTTATCAGTACTACATGGATAATGACAGCGTGCGAAGTGAGGTGGAGCGACGTTACAATCAGGCTACAGTGGCACATCAACAATTTCTTCGTGATTTTATCACAAAGCATTCAAGTTCTTTCAGCTCGATGATTGCTTTTTACCAGGTATATAACCAACATCGTTTTTTTGATGAGAAGGAGGATGCGGAATTGCTGCGGATGTTGACGGACTCGTTGGGAGTGGATTATCCTAATAGTCAGTATGTGAGATATTTACAATCAAGATTGGATTTGTAGAGAGCTTATACCGTCTCATGTGAACACGCATCGTGGAGACATGCCATGGTGCGCCTCTGCAGGAAAAAAATTGACGCTTGTATTATTGAATTATTTTCCGTAACTTTGCCCGCAGAAATATCAATTAAAAAAATAAACATAATGAAACATTTAATCTTAGCTATCAACCCAGGTTCAACTTCCACCAAAATCGCTGTGTTCGACCAAATGCAGCAGGTATTCCTGAAAAACATCAAACATTCAACCGAGCAGCTCTCTGTCTTCGGTTCTATCGCCGACCAGTATGATTTCAGAAAAAACACCATTTTGGAGGAACTGAAAAACAATAATATCAATCTTGATGACATTGCCATCGTGATGGGGCGTGGTGGTTTGGTGAAACCGCTAACCTCAGGTGTCTATAAGGTTAATGATTTGATGAAGAAACACTTGCGTGAAGGTTATAACGGTCAGCATGCCTGCAATTTGGGCGGTTTGATTGCCGACAGTATCGCCAAGTCCATTGGTCTGGAAGAAGCCTATATCGCCGATCCTGTGGTGGTGGATGAGTTTGAGGAAGTGGCCCGTATCTCCGGTCATCCCAAATTTGAGAGACTTTCCATTTTCCATGCTTTGAATCAGAAGGCAATTTCCAGAATGTATGCCAATGACAATGGCAAGAAGTATGAAGACCTGAACCTGATTGTGGCACACATGGGTGGTGGTGTCAGCGTTGGCGCCCACAAGGAAGGCCGTGTGATAGACGTGAACCAGGCGTTGGACGGTGAAGGCCCCTTCTCTCCCGAACGCTCAGGAACCCTCCCGATGAACCAGATTATCGATGTATGCTTCAGCGGTAAATATACTTACGAAGAAGTGAAGAAAATGATTGTCGGACAGGGCGGTTATGTGGCATATTTTGGCATCAACGATGCGTATGCTATTGAAAAAGCCGCTTTGGAAGGTGACAAAAAAGCCGACTTGCTGGAAGAAGCGATGGCATACCAGGTGGCCAAGTATATCGGTGAGGCCGCGGTGGTACTGAAAGGCAAAGTTGATGCCATCATCCTGACTGGCGGTATCGCCTACGGTGTACCCGTGGTGAACCGTATCAAGAAATACATCTCTTGGATTGCTCCAGTGGCTGTATATCCAGGCGAGGATGAAATGAAAGCCTTGGCTATGAATGCCAACATGATTCTGGACGGAGAAATCCAGGTGAAGGAATACGCATAGTGAGACTGGCGGTTTACAGTCGCCATGGCGACGAAAACGATACCCTTTTTATACGGGAAGTGCTTGCAGCCCTGCATGATATGGGCTGCAAGCTGTTCCTGCATGAACACTGCAAAGAGGTGACAATGTGGGCAACTGCGTCCCGCAGTTGCGAGAAACAGTCCGTTGTTGAACATTGTGAAAATCATGATATGGTCAGCGGCTACTTCAGCAACCATGAGGAATTGAGCCGGCTACAACCCGTTGACTTTGTTTTGTCTTTTGGTGGAGATGGCACTTATATCGATGCCGCCAATCTGGTGGGTGATCTGAATATACCGCTTCTGGGGGTCAATACAGGACGTATCGGCTTCCTGACCGCGGTAAACCGCAACAATTACCTGTCGTGCTTCGAAAAGTTGCTGGCAGGGCAATATGTGCTCGAAAACCGGGCCTTGCTACATCTGGAAAGCTCGCAGCCTTTGCAACTTGACTCGAATTTTGCACTGAATGACATCACGGTGCGTACTTCGGACGAGAACTCCATCAACGCCATTAAAGTATGGGTAGGAGGAAAACCCGTGAATACATACTGGGGCGACGGCCTGATTATCGCTACCCCAACAGGCTCCACCGCCTACTCCTTGAGCTGCGGAGGACCTATCATTGTGCCTGACGCTAATGTCAATGTGCTGACCCCTATCGCTTCCCATACGTTGGCAGTGCGTCCTATGGTCATTTCTGCCAACGAGGAAATCCGTATAGTAGTGGAAAGCCGGAACAATAGCTTCTCATTGGCCCTCGATTCCCATCGTGTGGTAGTGGAGAACCCGGTGGAACTCCGCATTACCAAAGAAAAATTCCGTATCCAGACGGTGCTTTTCGAGGACACCGACTTCTACCGCATTATCCGCGAGAAGCTGCTCTGGGGGATTGACAAGCGGAATCTGAGCGTATAACCGTATTCCTTTATTTGTAATTCAAAATTCAAAGTTCAAAATTCAACGATAATGTGGATTTTGGATTTTTAATTTTGTAATTTAATTCTGAAAAAATTCATGCTAAAATCCCCTTCGAAAGTTATTTTAAAATATTCCTTGCACATATCAATATATTTTGTATATTTGCAAGCTAAAAATTTACTATGTTGAATAAATCTAAATTATTAATAATCAAATAAATAAAAGCAATGCGTAACAAAGGTTTAGTTCTGTTTTTTACAATACTTTTAGCATTAATCTGCTTGTATTGTTTATCATTCTCTTTTGTAACATGGCGTGTGGGACAAAAAGCCAAGGCTTATGCCAATGATGAAGCAGCCATTACAGAGGTGAAAAAAGCTGCTAATGGTGACGTGATGCGCGAAAATTATCTCGTTGACTCACTTGTTTCCAGTAGAGAGCAGTATTTCTTGTCCAGTATGAACGACTCTGTCGTATATTTGGGCAACACTTACAAAGATTGTAAGTACAAAGAAATCAATTTGGGTTTGGACTTGAAGGGTGGTATGAACGTGACCCTCGAAATATCTATCCCCGATGTGGTTCAGAGTCTGGCTGTCAATACCGAAGACCAGCTGTTTACCAACACTTTCGAGAAGGCTAATGCCAAATATACTGCCGATGGTGGTGATTTTATTGACATTTTTGTCAATACTTTCAACCAGGAAAAAGCCGCTCTCGGTCTGGAAAACGCTAACCTCCGTACTTATTTCGGCGAGCGTTCAGGTATTAAGAACGCAACTGATGAGCAGATTGTGAACTTCATCAAAACCGAGTCAAGCGAAATCGTTGACCGTACCTTCAAGATTTTGCGTACCCGTATCGACCGTTTCGGTGTGGCTCAGCCCAACCTCCAGCGTCTGCAGGGTGGCCGTATCCTCGTCGAACTTCCTGGTATCAAGGAACCTGAACGTGTAACCGACCTCTTGAAGAGCACCGCAAAATTGGAATTCTGGGAAGTTTATAACGATCCCGTGAATGGCAAATCAATTCAACAGCGTTTCTATGAAGCTGATGTACAGTTAGCCAAGGAAATGAAAGCCAAGGAAGAAGCTGCCGAACAACTGGCCGCTAATGGTCCGCAGGAAACTGTTGACACTACCGCTGAACTTACTTCTTTGGAAGCTCAATTGGCTGCTACCGAAGAAGACGAAGATGAAGATGAAGAAATTGACACCCGCTTGGGCGCTATCATGAGCAAGGCTGTGGCTGGTACCGACGGCTTGGTAATCGGTTATTTCAAAGAAGCTGATATAAAGGCTATCGACGCCATGCTTCCCGAACTGCAGCGTATTTTGGGTGACAAGAGCGCAGTCTTCTACTGGGGCTCAGCCGAAAAACGTTTCAACAACGCTATGCCGCTCGTTCCTTTGAAAAAGAACAACGACCGTATCGGACCGAAATTGAGCTCTGAGACCATTGGTGGTGCACGCGTGGTTCGTTCTGCTCGCCAGGATGTTGACCAGAACAACCGTGTTGTGGTGACCATGTCAATGGAAGACCAAGCCTCAGACGAATGGCGTAAGATTACCCGTGCCGCTGTGGACAACAAGTCAAAAGTGACCTGCATCGCTATCGTTTTGGATAACTTCGTTTATTCTTACCCGAGCATCCGTAGCGAAATTCCCAACGGAAACTCTGAAATCTCAGGTAGCTTCACCATTGATGAGGCTAAGGACTTGGCTACCGTTTTGAATTCCGGTAACCTCGAAGCCCAGGTGAATATCGTTCAGTCTGAAGTGGTTGGTCCTACCCTTGGTAAGGAATCCATCCGCGCTGGCTTGCTCTCCTTCTTGTTGGCATTTGTTTTAGTATTGGTATATATGTTCTTATATTATAGCCGCGCCGGTCTGGTGGCCGACTTGGCACTGTTTACCAATATGTTCTTTATCATGGGTGTGCTTGCTTCCTTGGGCGCTGTCTTGACCTTGCCTGGTATCGCCGGTTTGGTGTTGACCTTGGGTATGGCAGTGGACGCCAATGTGTTGATTTTCGAGCGTATCCGTGAAGAGCTCCGCGCAGGTAAAGGCAGTAGAGTGGCTGTTGACGAAGGTTACAAGAACGCTTATTCGGCTATCATCGACGGTAACGTCACTACCTTGATCACCGCTATCATCCTTTACATCTTCGGTTCAGGTCCTGTACAGGGTTTCGCCACAACATTGGCTATCGGTATCCTTTCATCCTTGTTCACCGCCATCTTTATCACCCGTCTGGTGTTTGAAAGACGTCTGGCTAAGAGTAAAGAAATCTCCTTCGGTAATCAATTTACTATGAACACTTTCAGAAACGCTCATTTCGATTTCTTGAAAGTGAGAAAAATATGCTACGCAATTTCAGGTACTTTGATTGTGATTTCCCTCATATCTTTCTGCACTCTGAAACTGCAACCCGGTATCGACTTCACCGGTGGTAGAAACTATGTGGTCCGCTTCGACCAGGATGTGAAAACCAATGAGGTTCGTGCAGCTGTGGCAGCAGAATTCGGCGGCAATCCTGAAGTGAAGACTTTCGGTGGTAACGACCAGGTTCGTATCACAACCAACTACAAAATCGACAGTAATGATCCCGCCGTGGATAAAGAATGCGAAGGCAAGTTGTACAACGCATTGAAAGGCTTCTATTTGAAAGAATCCATCTCTGAATCAGAATTTACTCAGCAGGTTGACCCGCGTGGTATCCAGAGCTCACAGAAAGTTCAGCCCACCATCGCAAGCGAATTGTTGTGGGACGCTATTTGGGCCGTGTTGGTTTCTCTCGTGCTGATTTTCATCTATATCGCTATCCGTTTCAGAAATTGGCAGTTCGGTATGGGCGGTGTGATCGCTTTGGTACACGATAGCTTGCTGACCATCGGTCTCTTCTCCTTGTTCTACAAGGTGATGCCGTTCTCCATGGAAATTGACCAGTCTTTCATCGCCGCTATCTTGACGGTAATCGGTTACTCCATCAACAACGTCGTGATTATCTTCGACCGTGTGCGTGAAAACTTGGCCCTGTATCCGAAACGCGACAACTACGATAACTTCAATGCCGCTATCAACAGCACCTTGGGCCGTACAATCAATACCGGTGGTACAACCCTCGTGGTATTGTTGGCTATCTTCATCTTCGGTGGTGAAGTAATCCGTGGTTTCGTCTTCGCTATGTTCGCTGGTATTTTGATCGGTACTTATTCAGGTATCTTCGTCTCCAACCCGTTGGCATACGATATGTTGAGAGGAAAGAAGAATATCAAGAGAGTTAAGACTGAAGTAAAATAAAAAAATGAAAAAAATAATTGGGAAAGCATTCGTTTTCTCAATTATTTTTTTTAATTTAGCACCCTCAATTTGAAAAATTGTAATATTATGAAAATATACAGGTCATTCATTGTTTTTCTGGCGGCAGTTTTTATGACTGTTGGCGCTGTGAAAGCCCAAACATTGCGGGATGCCGATAATGATTTCAGAAACTGCAAATACGAGAAGGCTCTGGAAGAATATAAAAAAGGTATCAAGAAAATCAGCAAGAACAGGGTGGAAGTGCAGCGTGTCACTTTCCAAATCGCTGAATGTTACCGCATCATGGGTGACCTGAAAAAAGCTGAACAGCAGTATTTGCGTCTGGAAAAAAAGAACTACCAGAAGGATAATCCGATTATCCTTTTCCATCTGGGCAGCATCTATAACCTCCGCGGTGAATATGACCAGGCTTTGAAATATTACAACAATTACAAAAAACGCGCTCCAGAGGATACCCGTGCTGACATTCGTATCCAAGGTTGTCAGAATTCCAAGGTGTGGACTGATAATCCTACCCGCTATGAAGTTGAAAATCTGAAGAAATTCAATACCAAACAGGATGAATGGGCTGTGAGATGGGGTAACCCGGAAAAACAAAATCAGCTGATCTTCACTTCCAACCGTGAGGGTTCTACCGGTAAGGGTACCGACCAGTGGACAGGTGTCTCTTTCTCTGATATTTATAAATCAGATAAACCGAAAAGCAAAAATACCTCTTGGCCAGGAGAATGGTCTCCTATCACCCCATTGGATGAAGGTGAAACCTTGAATTCCGGTGTGAATGAGGGAGAAGCCTCTGCTAATAAGAAAGGTACCGCATTGTATCTGACTAAATGTCCTCAGGATAAGAAACAGGTTTATGGATGCTATATTTACGTCTCTCAGAAGAAAGGTAAATCATGGGGCGAACCCGAAAAGCTTGTCCTGGGACCTGATTCGTTCAACTATGTGCATCCTTTCATCATGCCCGATGAACTGACCATTTACTTCGCTTCCAACCGTCCCGGTGGATTGGGTGGCTATGATATTTACAAGGCCACACGTGCGAAGAAATCTGCTAAATTCGGTAATATCACCAACCTCGGACCAAATGTGAATACCCCTGGTCAGGAAGTGTTCCCGGCTATGCGCGGGGAGAATGAGTTGTATTTCTCTTCAGACGGACATCCTGGCATGGGTGGTCTCGATATTTTCGTTTCCGAATTGAAAGACGGAAAGTTCCAGCCCGCCGAGAATATGATGGTGCCCATCAACTCCTGCTGGGATGAAATTGGTATGCTCTTTGATGAGACCGAGTCACTGGATCCGAAGTCAAAATCACCATATCTTGCCAAGGGCTATTTCTCCTCCAACAGACCCGGTGGTCGTGGCGGTGACGATATCTATTATTTCATTTTACGTCCCCTCGTGTATTCTTTGGGCGGTTATGTGAAGGATGCCGTTACCTTGCAGTATATCGATGGTGCTGAGGTGGAAATTGTCGGCTCTGATGGTACTTCCTATAAGACCACTACCGATGTGAAGGGTTACTATTATTTTGATAAGACCAAAATTCTGGGGAACACCACCTACACTATGCGTGTGACCAAACCGAAATATTGGGAGGAAAATAATACCGCTACCCAAACAACTATCGGTCTGAGTGAGAATACCGACCTGAAACAGGACTTCGTACTCGATCCGATTCCAACTCAACCTATCGTGTTGCCCGAGATTCTGTATGACCTGGCAAAATGGGATCTGAAACCACAGTATAAAGACTCTTTGATGTACTTGTACAATATCATGGTGAAGAACCCGACCTTGGTGGTTGAGTTGAGGTCTCACACCGACTACCGTGACTCTGATGAGAAGAACGAAATTCTGTCTCAGAACCGTGCCCAGACTTGCGTTGACTTCCTCGTGAACGAAAAGGGTATCGCTCCTGGTCGTATCGTGGCTAAAGGTTATGGTGAGTATAGCCCCCGTAAATTTGAGAAAGATTATACTTATACCTATCAAGGCAAGAAATATTTCTACCCCAAGGGTACTGTGCTGACCGAGGAATATATCCTCTCTCTGCCAAAAGCAGAACAGGAAGCCGCCAATGCTTTGAACCGTCGTACCGAGTTCATCGTGCTGCGTACCGACTATGTGCCGTCAAGTGATGAAATCGCTGCCGCTCATGGAAGCAGCTCCATCGCAGTTGTGCAGCGTCGTACCGTTCCTGTAACTATCACTGAAAATAACGTTGAGGGTAATTGTATCGCGAATAACAAGTCATTCAAGTTCAGAATCGGTGAGAATTCCGATGAGGTGGCCATCAGCTATACTTTGGCATCCCGCTTGCTGAAAGAGATGATTATCAAGGCCAATGATTTCGAGGATGTGGAAAATGCCATTAACAAGGAAGACGGATCCATCAAACCCGATGCTATCCTTTATCTCGAGGAATTGCGTGTGGGCGATGACTATGACGAGAATGTGAAAGTGGTGGTGAGAAAGGGCCTGCCTGCCGATTTTGTGATTGGCGACGCTTTCATTACCGATGCGTGGGGCAAATACACCATCGACAAAGAAAAGAGCATTATTGTTTACGAAAAATAAACAAAACAAGCAATAAAAAAAGCCCGCTTGATAGCGGGCTTTTTTTATTAATTTGCTAATTAACGAATTTGCTAATTTGCTAATTTGCTAATTGACTCAATTCCGTTCTTCAATCGGATAATGGTCTCTTCTACGCCTAAAATGTCAATGATTTCAAACAAATCAGGACCTTTGGCATCGCCTACCAAGGTCAGGCGGAAGCTGTTCATGATTTGTCCCATATTCAATTCGTTGCCGCGAATGTAGTCCATTACTTTGTCATGGGCGGACATCTTGTCAAATGGCACTGTGGAAGTCAGCAAATCGGCGATGTGCAGCAGATGCGCTGCTGTGCCTTCTTTCCATCTCTTCTTGATGACCTGCTCGTTGTATTCAGTGGGTCTTTCGAAGAAATAGTAGCTCTGTGACCATAAATCGTTGATAAAATACAGTCTTTCTTTGATCAATGCCACTACACGGATGATTTTGTCCAGGTCGGCATCGAGTCCTTTGCCCTGCAGGGTCGTTTTCAGGCTCTCTGCGAGCTTTTCGTTGGGGTAGGCCTGCAGGTAGTGGTGGTTGAACCATTTGGCCTTCTCAAGGTCGAATTTGGCGCCGGCCTTGCTGATCTTCTCCAAGGAGAACAGCTGGATGAGCTCGTCCATCGACATCACCTCCTGGTCATTGCCGGGATTCCAGCCCAGCAGTGCCAGCATGTTGATGACGGCTTCGGGCAGATAGCCGGATTCGCGGTAACCTGAAGATATCTCGCCGCTTTTGGGGTCTTTCCATTGCAGCGGAAATACAGGGAAACCAAGGCGGTCACCATCGCGTTTGCTCAGCTTGCCATTGCCGTCAGGCTTGAGCAAAAGCGGCAGGTGGGCGAAGCGGGGAGCTTCCCAGCCAAAAGCCTTGTACAACATCACATGCAGAGGGGCAGAAGGCAACCATTCCTCACCTCTGATTACGTGGGTGATCTCCATCAAATGGTCATCCACAATGTTGGCCAAATGGTAAGTCGGCATCCCGTCTGATTTATATAAAACTTTGTCATCCAATATGTTCGAGTTTATTCTGACCTCGCCTCTGATAATGTCGTTCACCAAAATCTCTGTGTCGGGTGTATGTTTGAAACGAATCACATAGGCATCACCGTTAGCCAAGCGTTGTGCAACTTCTTCTGCACTGAGTGTCAGTGAGTTGGTCATGCTCTCACGGGTGTGCCAGTCGTATTGGAAGGTTTTCTTCTCGGCTTCGTATTCTTTGCGTTTCTGCTCCAATGCCTCTGGTGTATCAAAAGCGTAGTATGCCCAGCCGTTGTTGATGAGCTGGTCGGCATATTGTTTGTACATGGGCTTGCGCTCAGATTGTTTGTAAGGACCGTAATTTCCGCCAATACCAACGCCTTCGTCAAATTTAATTCCCAACCATTGAAAGGCCTCGATGATGTATTCCTCAGCGCCTTCTACAAAGCGGGTCTGGTCGGTGTCCTCAATTCTCAGAATCATGGTGCCACCGTTCTGCTTGGCGAACAAATAGTTGTATAATGCGGTTCTGACTCCACCAATGTGAAGTGGTCCAGTGGGACTGGGAGCAAAGCGTACTCTTGGTTTCATTATCTTGTAATTTATTGAATATGAATATTTTCCTTTTTGATTTCGATGGGCTCGTATTGCAAGGCCTGTCGCAATTCTTTCGAGTGTTTTTTGTTTTGGATACCTCTCACCATAGCCTTGATCATGCCGCCAAGTTGAATGGTTCCCCCTATGCTCACCCCGCCAATGGCTGCCCATTTGCATACTTCCCTTTTGGTTCTAAGGGCTTTCTCGTCTTTCTCGTTGAGCGAGGCGTGTGTCTCGTCATATTTCTTCTTGAAATCCTTATAGAACACGTATGAGGTGGTGGCTCCGCCGTAACAGAGCAGCGACAGGACCATACAGGCAGCTCCTTCTTTGCCTTGTGTGGCTATCAGCGTGCCTAAACCAGGTATCAATCCGTATATAAATGCTTCTCCTCCAACAGTTTTGTATTTGGTCAGACTGATGTCGTGGTATGCACGGTCGTTATAATTCTTGGTTTTGACGTTGAAAAAGTATGTTCCATAGTGCATCCTGGGGTCGTTGGTCAAAGCATCCTCTATCAGCGGGTTGAGGCTGTATGATGACTTGTTGACAATTCTCTTGCGTTTCTTGGCAACTTGCTGCTCATAACTCCTCCAATCCATGTTGATGTTGAAGGTGGAGGTTGAACGAATGAATATGTCTTCGCGAGAACTTGGTTGTAAGGATTTGTGACCTAAGAGTTTAGACATGCGATTTTGCAAGATGGGCAAATTTTTGTCAATGGCTACAGTGTTAAAACTGTTGATGTTGTAATAAGACTGGTTGATTCCCATGGTGTCGAAAATAATGGAGAATCTCATGTCTAATGTGCCATCGTTTGTGTTGTCCACCAGTTGGTTGAGTTCTTGTTCAAGAGCTTCGCCAAATTCTCTATAGTTTTGCGGGTTGCTCTCGCGATACTCGTAGGTGACTTGTCCGCGCTGGTGCAGAATGTCCATTTTTCTGCCGATATTGTCAATGCGTTCTTTTGCGTTTTTGTTGTTGATGTCTTCTTTCAACACGTTTGAGAACATCTCCATTGCGCCATTGTAATCACCTGCATAATACAGCCTTTCCCCTTCCTCTGTATAGGTTTGGATTTTCTTTTCCTTGTATTGCTTTTTGATGGCTCCTAATTTCGTGTCCACAGTGTGAATGTAATCGGGCAGCAGGTCGTAAACCTCTTCCAACATCTGGATGGCGGCAGGAAATTCCTCTATTTTGGCCAAGGAATCAGCTGCTGCCATATTCTTTAGTATGGTTTGCTCTTTGATTTGCCTTGCTAAAAGCTGTTGTTCCAGCTGCGTTTTGCTGAGACTGATAAGTTGACTGAAGTTTTTGGGGTTGTATATCTGTATCAGGAATTGGTCGTTAACAGAGTTCTCTTCAGGAAAAAGAATCTGATACCCTTCCCTGAAATTGAAAGTTAGCTGGGGTGAGGTCTTTTTTATTATCGGAAACAAACTCAGACTGTCTGATATGTTTTTGCTTTCTTCGAGCTCAAAAGTCTCATCGTCGTCATATTGCTCCATGTACTTTTCTTTGCACTCTTGCAACAGTTTGTTGGCACATGCGGCGGTGGTGTTGTATTCCACGAAGTTGTGAAAACCTTCTTTGTAAAAGGCGTTGACATAAATGTCGTTGAAACCTTGGGAGAATTGCCAGTTGCATAGGTTCATCATCAGGGTGTCACCGTTCCACATAAAGGTAACATTGTTGTCGCTGGATACCATGAAAAAACGTTGCCGTCCCATCATCTGTCCCATGCTTTGCACATTCCCGCTATACAATTCGTAGAGTTGTGAGTGGCTGAGACATCCGTCGTAGTTCAGTTCTTGCCCCATGGCACTATGCACGCATAAAAGTGTCAGTAGGAAAAAACCGTATCGGAAAAGTCTCTCTCGCATCTTTAAGTGTTTTATTTACAGTAACGTTGCTTTCAGCATAAAATTTTGCAAAAATACTAAATTTTGTTGAATTGTTCGTTGTTGATTATGGAATCACAATTTCACAGCATAACATCATAATGCTTATTCGAGGAATTTGTGTAATTTTGCATCTTGTATCAAATCAAAAAAAATGAAGAATTACGCCACTTTGATATCCCAGGAACTGGGACTGACCGAACTTCAAGTGAAAAACACATTGGAACTTTTAGAATCTGGTGCTACCATTCCTTTTGTTGCCCGTTACCGTAAGGAAGTTACTGATAGCATGGACGAGGTGCAAATCGCTGCGGTCAGAGATCTTCATGCCAAGTGGGTGGAACTGGACAAACGTCGTGCCGCCATCTTGGATTCCATAAAAGAACAAGGGAAATTGACGCCTGAATTGGAAGAAAAGATAAGTAATGCCATGAAGATGAGTGAGCTGGAGGACCTTTATCTGCCATATCGTCCCAAACGGAAAACCAGAGGTTCTGTGGCAATTGAGAAAGGTTTGGAGCCTTTGGCGAAAATGCTTATGCGTCAAGGTTTTATTGATGTGAAAGCCACTGCGGCCAAGTTTGTGGATGTTGAAAAAGGCGTGAGAACCACTGATGAGGCCTTGGCAGGGGCACGTGATATTATGGCTGAGTGGATTAGTGAGAATATACATGTCAGGGAATCTCTCCGTAATCGTTTCCGTACTTATTCGGTAATCAGCTCCAAAGTTGTAAGAGGAAAGGAAGAAGAGGGTGAAAAATATGCCATTTATTTCAAGGCCTCGGAAAGTTTGGCCAAGGCTCCATCTCATCGCGTGTTGGCCATGCTTCGCGGTGAGGAGGAGGGCTTCCTGCGTTTGTATATCGCTCCCGACGAGGAGCGTGCCCTCAAAATGATGGAGCACTATTACCTGCGTGAGGATAACGATTGCTCCAAACAGGTGTCTATGGCTATCGCTGATTCCTATAAACGCTTGCTGCAACCACAAATGGAGACGGAAATGCGGAAGTTCTATAAAGAAAAGGCAGACACGGAGGCCATCAAAGTGTTTGTGACCAACCTGCGCCAATTGCTGATGGCGCCGCCATTGGGACAGAAAACCGTGCTGGCACTTGACCCTGGCTTCCGTACGGGCTGCAAGCTGGTAATTCTTGACAAACAAGGTAAATTGCTGCATAACGAGACTATTTATCCGCATCCTCCACATGCCCAATATAAACTGGCTTCTGATAAGCTGAAACGCTTGGTATTGCAATATAAAGTCGATGCTATTGCCATCGGTAACGGTACGGCAGGACGCGAGACGGAGAACTTTGTCCGCCACATTCCTTTTGAGCGTGACGTGATGGCCGTGGTGGTGAACGAAAGTGGGGCTTCGGTATATTCTGCTTCTGAAGTGGCGCGTGAAGAGTTCCCGGATTACGATGTGACCGTTCGTGGCGCGGTTTCCATTGGCCGACGCCTTATGGACCCGCTGGCTGAGTTGGTGAAAATTGATCCGAAATCTATCGGGGTAGGGCAGTATCAGCACGATGTGAACCAAACCCGCTTGCAGGAAAGTCTTCAGGAAACTGTGGAAAGTTGCGTAAACAAAGTCGGTGTAGAAGTGAATACGGCAAGCAAAGAATTGCTGTCATACGTTTCAGGAGTGGGACCCGCTTTGGCCAAAAATATTGTGGATTACCGTAATGAAAACGGACCGTTCCCGCATCGTAATGCCTTGAAAATGGTACCTCGCTTCGGAGCCAAGGCTTTTGAACAAGCCGCGGGTTTTTTGCGTATCCGTGGCGCCGAAAATCCTTTGGATGCCAGCGCTGTCCACCCTGAAAGCTATGTCGTGGTCAATGCGATGGCCAAGAAGTCGGGCTGTACCGTGGCCGATTTGATGGCAAATGCGGAGCTGCGTAAGCAAATTAATTTGAAGGACTTTGTAAGCGATAAGGTGGGTATGCCTACCTTGACCGACATCATGCAGGAACTGGATAAGCCGGGCCGCGACCCGCGTCAGAATTATGAGGTTTTTGAATTCGACAAATCCGTGACTTCTATCAACGATTTGAAAGAGGGCATGGTGCTCCCGGGTATTGTGACCAATATCACCAATTTCGGCTGTTTTGTGGACATTGGTGTGCATCAGGACGGACTGGTGCATGTGAGCCGCCTCGCCAACAAGTTTGTGAAAGACCCTAACGAGGTGGTGAAACTGAATCAGAAGGTGATGGTAAAAGTTATCACCGTGGAAATCGAAAGAAAGCGCATAACCCTTTCAATGAAAGATGTTTAGTTATAGCTGTTGAATTGTTGAATTGTTCTTAATTTTCAGTTTTCAACTTTCAGTTTTCAGTTTTCAACTTTCTTGGAGCAGTCGTCTGGCTTGTGCGGTAAGCTCTTCATCCACGCCAAAAATTTCCGCTATGCTGATGGCTTCCATTGGCACGTCATCCTGTGTGGTTTCCACCAGTTGGTAATCCATGTAGCGGTTGATGTTCTCCGGCGTGATATTTTTTTCGTTGTTCTTGATTTTCAATCCTTTGACACGAAGTCTGCGGCAGTCGGACTGCAAACCGCCATAATGCGTGGTAATCAGTGCGTCAGTATGGTATTGCTGCATAATCTGGATAAAACTGGAAACCAGTGCCTTACCTTCCTCGGGGTTGGTGGTACGGGCCAATTCATCCACTAAAGCCAAAATCTGTTGCTCTTCTTTTACCGCTTTGATAATCTTGTCAATATTGAGGATTTCCACGGCAAAAGAAGACAAACCGTTCATCTCTGACTGCTGGTCGCCGATGCTGAAGAGGATGTCGTCCACCAAGGCTATTTCAGCGGAGGCGGCAGGGACGAAAAAGCCGAATTGGCACATTGTTTGCGCCAATCCGATAGTCTTTAGCAATACGGTTTTACCTGACATGTTGGCACCTGTGATAAGCGTGGGTTCGTGTTTCAGCTCAATGTCAATGGCTTGGAAATTTCCCGTAGAGTGCTTTACCAGCGGATTGAAGAGTCCGGTGAAGCGACTGTTACCTTCCGTGTTGCCGGATTCGCTTGCTTCGCTGTTGTTCTCTTCGGCAGAGCACGAGCAACATCCGGTCGTATTGCTCTTGTCCTCCACGATAGTGGGTTTGCACAGCTGCCATTTTCGAATCTGCTCGGCATGGGCCAGCAATAGGTCCAAATAGCCGATTTGGTCCAGATTCTGCTGGATTTGCAGGGCTTTCATGGATAATCTTTTGCTTAGAGCCGTGCGGATTTTGTCCTCCATCTGCGACTCTTCCCATTTCAGTTTCTCAATTTCCTCCTCATCGGTGCTTTGGTCGATTTTCTGGCGAATTTCAGCCAGTTCAGGTTTATAGGAGGAGTAGATGTGGAATTGTGGCAGGCGGTTTTTGTCAGGGTCCAAGGTGTCAATCACCACTGTCAAGTCGTGGAAGGGAATCCAGTCGAAACCATTGTCCATCAACAGTTTTGACACTTTGTCCGAAATCAGGCTGAATTTCTTGACCTCAAACAGCTGGATGTCGTCCAGCACATTGCCGTCAATGAGGTTGACCACCGACTGGCTGATATCGTTCACATGGCAGAGTTGTTCAATCAGTTGCGCCATGACGGCGGTGTTGTGATGTTTTTCCGCAAACTGGCACACCGCTTCCTGAATGTCCAATTCCATTCTCAGCTCAAAGGCATTGGTGTAAAATTGCCTGTGCATCATTTTTTTGCGACCTACCGCCGAAGCGAATTGCAACTCGTCGGTCATGAATTTGAAAGCGCTCTGCTGCTCGATATGTTGTTTAATATTAGCCATGGTTTCTTTTGTTTTTTTCGAAGTGCAAAGGTAGTGATATTTGTTGATTTGTTGAATCGTTTATTTGTTGATTTGTTTATTGGCACAGGATAATCATTTGCTAATTAACTAATTAACTAATTTGCTAATTGAGACCATCATTTTCACTCCGGTCTCGATTATTTCGTCAGGGAAGTCGAAGTTTTGGTGGTGGAGTGGGGGTGTGTCGGTGCCACTGCCCAAGCCAAAGAGGGCGCCTGGGTAATGTTGGGTAAGCAGGCCGAAGTCCTCACCCCAGGTGAAGGGCACTTCTTTCTCGATATAGGTCAATCCGTTGTCTGCGGCGGCCTGCCGTACGATGTTAACAGCCTCTTCCGAGTTTTGACCGCCAGCGAAATATTCCAGCCAGCGTATTTCGTGACTCAATCCTGGGGTTCTGTCAACTTCTGTTTGGACAATATTTTCAGTTTCCTGTCTCATCGCTTGCAGTAGCGCTTCACTCTTGGCCCGCATGGTGAATCGCAACACACCATGGCCAGCGGACACACCGTAGGCCGTTTCTCCGATATGGGATTCCACCAGCGTGACAATCTGGTAGTTGTCTTTGTGCAAATCGCTGTGGCTGAGTGCCAACAATTGCTCAGTAATGCTTGTGGCGGCATGAAAAGGAGAGATACCTTTTTCCGGTTCCGCCGCATGGGAGGTCTGTCCGTCCAATTTGATCTCGCAACTGATAACGGCACAGGTGAAGCTGCCAGTTCTACAGGTGATGCTGTGCATTGGAATGCCTGGTATATTGTGCAGGGCGAATGCCATAGTTATGTCGTAAGAAGATAAAACCCCGCTGCATATCAGTTGGGCACAACCCTGTCCCGTTTCCTCCGCTGCTTGGAAGAAGAGCAGAATCTTACCTCTTCTGGGAGGATTTAAATGCAGCTGTTCCGCCACAGCTAATAGGATGGTGGTGTGGCCGTCGTGTCCGCATTTATGGGCATAGCCGGGAGTATGTGAGGCGTAAGGCAGGTCGAGATGCTCGTCAACGCCTACAGCATCCATGTCACCGCGCAAGAGTAGGGTAGGACCATCAGCCCCCGAGTCGTATTCGGCAATGATGTTGTGGTTGCCAGGGAAAGTATGGAGTCGGGTGGGGGCAAAGTCCTTCAGCAGGTGTAAAATGGTCTCCGCTGTCTTGTCTTCCCGTCCCGACGCTTCTGCCAGTAAATGAAGCTGATGGCGTGTCTCAATGTAGTTCATGACGATCATTTTTTTCGAATGCAAAGATACGTTTTTTAATGAGCAAATTAGCAAATTAGTTAATGTGCCAATGTGCTAATGGTTAATTCCCCTTCTATTAGAGGGGGTGCCCGAAGGGCGGGGTAGTGACGTAAGTATATCGGCGAAGCCATACAAAATTAATTAGCAAATTAGTTAATTCGTTAATTAGCAAATGATTTTAATGTGCTAATCAACAATTCAACAAAATTTACTACCTTTGCACAGACATATTATAAATAATTGTAACCATGAAAAAGATATTATTGATAAGCTTTGTGATAATGTCAATACTGGTGTCTTGCAAGAAAGAAGACAAATCCTCCGATAATACACCTCACGTGCCGTCGGCAGGAGGGTCGTCTCAGCAGGATGATATTATACATAATGCGGTGGCGGATGTTGACGGCCACTTGTATGATGCGGTATTGATAGGTAACAAAATATGGATGATCCAGAATCTTAAAACCACACGTTTCCCCAATGGGGAGGAAATACCTATGGGCAGTGCTGGTGAGGTTTCTGACGAATTGCCGTACCGGTATGCACCTGATGCTAATCCTTCAAATATTGAAAGGTATGGCTATTTGTACAATTGGTCTGCTTTGATGCATGGCGAAAATTGTAGTGGAGCCAATCCCAGTGGGGTCCAGGGCGTTTGTCCATTTGGATGGCATGTGCCAAGTAAGGCTGAATGGAGTCAGCTGGTCACTTTTGTGGGCACACAAAGCGAACACCAGTGCGATGGCAATTATAACAATATTGCAAAATCTCTCGCTTCCACTTCAGGCTGGCAGGAATGCAGCAAGCAATGTGCTGTCGGAAACGAGCAGCAAAACAATAATTCCACGCATTTTAACGCCTATCCGGCAGGTCTTGGCGGGGGTGACATCAATAATAATTTCGGAAGGGACGCTTATTTTTGGAGTTGCAGCAAATCTGCTATCTGGCCTGATTTGGTGCTTGATTTCGAGTTGGATTACTACAGTGCGGTGACCTATACGGGATATGGTGTGCATAAGCAAACGGCCATGGCAGTGCGCTGTGTCAAGGATTGAAAATTGGTGATTGAAAAATTTTTGTGTTTTTCCTCTGTGTTTTTTGGGACGCATGCGGTGCCGTCCATGCAAAAAAATATTTGTCTGTGTATTATTCGGGAAATTTGTGTATCTTTGCACTTTAATACTAAAATTAATCAATTATGAAAAAAACAATCAGATTATTTGCGATTTTTGTTGTACTGTTTAGTACTGTGACCTTGATGTCTTCATGTAAAAAAGACGTCTCTAACCTTCCTGGTACCTGGAAAGTTATTTCTGCCACTATTGATGGCGATAGCGAAGATGATTTGAAAGATGAGTGGACTTTTTTCACTGAAGGAATCTGCCAAATCAAATGTGATTTCGATGAGTATTTTGACGATAATATTTTTATTGCTCCGGAATATGATGTGATCAACTTCAATGGTACTTATACTACTGATGGTAACAAAAGACTGATCATTAAGAGCGATAAATTTCATCAGCTTGTTGATGAATACTATGAACAAATTGTGTATGACCTTGACATTGATTTGCTCAACAAAAAGAATATGATAGTTGACGGTACTATTACATGGAATAGATATGAAGGCAATATAAGCAACACCAAGACTGCTAAAATTGCCCTTTCATTGGCCAAGAGATAAAAAAGTAGTATTTGTAATAGAAAGACATATTTCTCATATTAAGACGCATCACGAAAGACTCTTCATGGTGCGTCTTTTATTTATGTGAGTATCTATCTTCCCACTTCCTGTCTCTCCCCGGATTTCGGGGAAATTTTCGCCGAAAATTGCAGATTATTAGCCCCTTGCCCCTTGAATTTCCATTCAAGGGCTTCTTTTTTGCAAAAATCAGGGCCAATTCATCCGACATTAAGAAATAATTTTTTTCTCCTTTGTCAGAGTAATTAACATTAGCCTGTTTATACACTGTTGCAAATGCTTTGTAATAGGCTTGAACATCAGCATTTTTACTTTTTTGAAATTTTTTTTTGATAAAGATGATTTTGTATGATTTTTTTTAGTATTTTTGCCGCCAATTTTGATAGAAAATGAAGAGGGAAAAAGTGTGAAGTTCTATCTTATTGAAAATTAGAAATTTAGAAATAATAATTAGAATAAAAACAATGGGAGCAAGAAAAAGATTAGCAGCAGATGCGCGCAAAGAAGCCAAGAAAAATGTCTATATGGCTCGTTTGGTCGATAATCCGACCTCCCCGCGCAAAACCAGAATCATGGCTGACGTGATTAGAGGAAAAGATGTTGATTATGCAATGAACGTGCTGAAATTCAGCAGAAAAGAGTCAGCAGAGAAATTATTGAAATTATTGAAATCGGCTATCGCCAACTGGCAGGTTAAGAATGAAGGTGCCAGACTGGAAGAGGCTAATTTGTATGTGAAGACCATCATGGTTGGCGGAGGCAGAATGCTGAAGAGAATCAGAACTGCTCCCCAAGGCCGCGCACACCGCATCAGAAAACGTTCCAACCACGTGA
>JAEEGL013938529.1_pt1 | contig 31214 bp, 15 predicted proteins | sample 9134231 | NCBI WGS metagenome assembly JAEEGL01 (sample SAMN16246548, study PRJNA631951) | gut metagenome | biome: gut microbiome; feature: rumen; material: fiber-attached | host: Bos | place: Iran: Karaj | collected 2018-10
ACGGTGGGTCCTTCAACATCGTATTTGAAGGAAGTGAAGGCATAGCGCACACCTCCTATGACACGGTAGATGTCGTGCTTGTTTTTCGTAAGATTGAAATCGACTCCTACCTTGCCGTAGGGCGCACTTGTCTTATATCGCAATTCGGTTGTAGGATCGTCGGCATCGGCCTTGCCAAGTCCACCTTCAAACACTACAAAGAATTTATCTTTCAGATTGACATGCACCCCACCCTCGTATTGTCCGTAGGAACTCAGATGCATCTGTGCCGCACCCACGACATCTACCGACACAGCTATCCCCTTGAACAGTCGTGTGCTGTCCTTTGCCACAGTCTCCACCATGCGACTCTGGGCCGAGACTGCCATGCCAACCATCAGCAGCACACTAATCAGCAGCAGCCTTGAGTTGGATGTAGATGTTTGCTTTATTATTACCATAAGTCACGTTGGGGTTAGCAATCTCTATCGATTCAATATAGTTTGTGGTCGATGACACACCTGTTATGTTATGGAAATACGACGGCCGGCAATCTACCGACTCGAAATGCGGCACGTTCTGCTTCTCCACTGTCACCGTGTCGAAAACGACATTATTGTTGGCATCGGCAAAGCGGAACCGCAGCACATCGGCAGTGCGCACATAGCTCACCGGCAGATAGAAGCTGTCGATGTCAACGGCCCTGTTCAGTAATAGCGTGTCGAGCTCGTTTGAGAGCAATGCCGTCACGGTGAGCGTGTCGGTCAGTGTGGTGACATCGCCGACGAACTTGTATTTCATCTCAACCTTCGAGTTGAACGGACAGTCGATCGACGAGCAAGACACAATGGCCAATGTCAGGGCGACAAGCAATATTCTCTCTCTTATCTTCATATAACTACTTACTACTCAGCTCTTTACTCCTTAACTCTTAATACCTATCGTCTTTGCTATCTGATAGTCGTTACGGCTCTGCGAGCTACGGCTAATAAGATCACCGATGAAGCCCGTAAGGAACAATTGTGTACCTATCATCATCATTGTTAGCGAGATGTAGAAATATGGCGAATCGGTCACCAGCCGTGCCGGTATGCCACTCGCTAGGCAATAGAGTTTGTCGATGCCAATCACAAGTGCGGCAACAAAACCGATGAGGAAAACCAAGGTTCCGAGAAAACCGAACACGTGCATGGGTTTCTTTCCGAAATTACTTAAGAACCAAAGCGTTATCAAATCGAGATAACCATTGAAGAAGCGGTTAAGTCCGAACTTCGACTTGCCGTATTTGCGTGCCTGATGGTGCACCACTTTCTCGCCAATCTTGTCGAATCCTGCATTCTTGGCAAGGTATGGAATGTATCTGTGCATCTCGCCATACACCTCGATATTTTTCACCACCTCGGAGCGGTAGGCTTTCAGTCCGCAGTTGAAGTCGTGAAGATTCTTTATACCGCTTATCTTCCGCGCCGTAGCATTGAAGAGTTTCGTTGGAATAGTCTTCGACAGTGGGTCGTAACGCTTCTGCTTATACCCCGACACGAGGTCGTAGCCGTCTTCGGTAATCATGCGGTAGAGCTCTGGAATCTCGTCGGGCGAGTCCTGCAGGTCGGCATCCATTGTTATCACCACGCGCCCTCTGGCAGCATTGAATCCGCAGTAGAGCGCAGGACTCTTGCCGTAGTTGCGGCGGAACTTAATGCCACGCACCTTGTCGGAGCGGCGACCGAGTTCCTCAATAACGTCCCACGAGCGGTCGGTGGAGCCGTCGTTGATGAAGATAACCTCGAAGGTGTAGCCCTCTGAGTTCATCACCCGCTCTATCCATTCATACAGCTCGGGAAGCGATTCCTCCTCATTATAGAGAGGCACCACGACGCTGATGTCGGGCCATATCTCGTTGTTTATATTAACAATTGTATCCATATCGAATTCATTTTAATATTACATATTCTCATTTACCCCTTCCTCATAATCGCTGCGATAGGCAACGCAAGCAGAAATCCTATCATTATGTTCTGCAACATGAACATGAACGCCACGTTCACCGCTCCCAGCTGCTGGAATGTGTCAACCGATGCGCTGAGCCCATCAACATCGAGCCCGGCCTCACGATACACGTCGGCACCCTGCGCGATGGCCGTACGGAGCATGTTGAAAAACGTGCCGTGATCCATAAAATGGAAGTAAATCACCTGCACGAGGGCGAAGATAATCGACGCATAGAAAAACGTATAGACCGTGTAGGCAAAGGCACGTCGGAACGAGATGTGCCCTTCGAGTGCATCGTCGCGGAACGATTTCAGTCGCCACGCAACAACAAACGGCGTCGAGAGAGCCATCAATGCCGACAAGGCATTTGCCGGAAACAGTATCATCAGCGCAAAGCTAACCGTCCACAACAGGCCCACTATGGCGCCATCTTGACGGGCAAACGCCTTCAACTGTATCAGAGATACGGGGTTTATCATTTTCAAATTCCGTTTACTTCTAATTATAAATTTGATGTAAGACAGCGCAAAATTAAGAAAAAAAAAGAATATATGTGCATCTTCGTTGCAAACTTCCACGAAAAAACTGAAATCAGACTGCAAATTGCATGAAAAACAAGGGCAATATTATGGCTGTTGGCATTTGTCCTGTAACACTTTGCAGACCTGTTGAGCGAAGCAAGATACACTGACAGCAAGGTAGCTACTCCTTGTCTCCATGTCTCCTTGACGCAAATTTTGCTAGCAAAATTTCGAATAAAGAGGCTCTTTAATGCCATTAGATGGGCTCTTTAATGAAAAATTTGCTAGCAAAATTTTCAGAAGACGTTGCTAAGGGATAAAACATCACGTTTATGCAGGGCAACGAATCAGTTTTATCAGCGACATCAGATGGGGATAATCTGCTCACGAAAGCAGCTAAAAAAATATGAAAAAACGAAGTTTTTTTGCCAGTAGGGTTACATTGTCAACAAAAATGAGTAATTTTGCGCTTTGAATTATCATTCTATAAAAGAAATGCCCGAAATATCTGTACGCGGCCTTGAGATGCCCGAATCGCCTATCAGAAAACTCGCCCCGCTGGCTGCAGAGGCCAAGCGGAGAGGGGTGAAGGTGTATCATCTGAACATCGGACAGCCCGACCTGCCCACTCCGCAGGCTGGACTCGATGCGCTGAAGAGCATCGACCGCACCATACTGGAGTACTCGCCCAGCCAGGGATATCTCTCTTATCGCGAGAAACTCACACAATATTACAAGAAATACAATATCGACGTCGATGCCGACGACATAATCATAACGTCGGGAGGGTCTGAGGCTGTGCTCTTCGCATTCATGAGTTGCCTTAACCCGGGCGACGAGATAATAGTGCCCGAACCGGCTTATGCCAACTACATGGCATTCGCCATATCGGCAGGAGCGAAGATTCGGACAATAGCAACTACCATCGAAGAGGGCTTCTCGCTGCCGAAGGTTGAGAAATTCGAGGAACTGATTAACGAGCGCACACGCGCCATCATGATTTGTAACCCAAACAACCCCACGGGCTACCTCTACACACGGCGCGAGATGAACCAGATACGCGACCTGGTCAAGAAATACGACCTCTACCTGTTCTCCGACGAGGTCTATCGCGAATACATCTATACGGGTTCTCCCTATATCTCTGCCTGCCACCTGGAGGGCATCGAACAGAACGTCATCCTCATCGACTCTGTATCAAAGCGCTATTCTGAGTGCGGCATCCGCATCGGTGCCCTGATTACGAAGAACCAGGAGGTGCGCAAAGCTGTCATGAAGTTCTGTCAGGCACGCCTCTCGCCTCCCCTCATCGGCCAGATTGTCGCCGAGGCCTCGCTGGACACCCCTGAGGACTATCTGCGCGACGTCTATGACGAGTACGTGGAGCGTCGTAAATGTCTGATTGACGGGCTGAACCGCATCCCGGGCGTCTATTCCCCGATTCCTATGGGTGCCTTCTACACCGTTGCCAAACTGCCTGTTGACGATGCCGAGAAGTTCTGCCGCTGGTGTCTGGCCGACTTTGAATACGAGGGCGAGACGGTGATGATGGCTCCGGCAGCCGGTTTCTATACCACACCAGGGGCTGGCAAGGACCAGGTACGTATCGCCTACGTGCTGAAGAAGAAGGACTTGGAGCGCGCCCTATTCGTGCTGCGCAAGGCTCTGGAACAATATCCTGGCAGAATCGAAGGATGAACCTGCCGTTATTCATAGCATCACGCATCTACCGGCATGACGGCGACCGCCGCAAGGTGAGCCGCCCAGCTATCCGCATTGCCACCGTTGGCGTCGCCATCGGACTGGCGGTGATGATTATCACCGTCTCCGTGGTGATGGGCTTCAAGCATACCATCCGCGACAAGGTGGTCGGCTTCGGCAGCCACCTGCAGATAGTTAACCTCACCACCCTGCAGACGGCCACTCCCCTGCCCCTCTCGTTCAGCGACTCACTGGTTCAGGTGCTTAAAAAGATTCCCAACGTGCGACACGTGGAGCGGTTCTCCATGACGCAGGGCATCCTCAAGACCGACAGCGACTTTCTGGGCGTGGCCTTCAAGGGCATCGGCAAGGACTATGACGTCAGCTTCCTGCGCCAGAACATCGTCGAAGGCAAGATGCCCGCCTTCAGCAGCGACAAAAGCAACTACCACCTGCTCATCTCTCGGATGATGGCCGACAAGCTGAACCTGAAGGTCGGCGACCGCGTCTTCGCTTACTTCATAGCCCCCGACGACGTCAGGGCACGCCGCTTTACCATCGACGGCATCTACGAAACCAACATGACGCAGTTCGACCAGAACCTGTGCTTCACGGACCTGATGACACCCGTCAAGCTTAATGGTTGGGAGAAAGACCAGTGCAGCGGCATGGAACTGCTGGTCAGCGACTTCGACCGGCTGGAGGAAACGGCCGACGAACTCATCAGCCACGTCAACCGCCGTTCCGACAAATATGGCGAGACCTACACCTCGCAAACCATCCACGAAGCATATCCGCAGGTGTTCTCATGGCTCTCTCTGCTCGACATTAACGTGTGGATCATCCTTATTCTCATGGTCTGCGTGGCTGGCTTCACCATGATTAGCGGCCTGCTCATCATCATCCTGGAGCGCACCCAGATGATTGGCATTCTGAAAGCCCTCGGCATGCGGACACCCTCCGTGCGCCACACCTTCCTCTGGTTCGCTACCTTCATCATCGGCCAGGGCCTGCTTTTGGGCGACGTCATCGGCATCGGCCTCGTCATCCTGCAGCAAAAGACGGAATTCATCCAACTCGACCCCACCAGCTACTACGTCGCCACGGCACCCATGGAACTCAACATCCCCCTCATCGTCCTCCTCAACGTAGCCACCCTACTTGTCTCCGTCTTCGTACTGATAGCCCCCAGCTACCTCATCTCGCACATCCATCCGGCACGCTCCATGCGGTACGAATAGCCCCCTTATAGGGTAACAAAAAACTCCAACTGTTACAAAAAAAAGCGGAAAAAGTCTCCCCGCCAGTACAAGTGACGGGAAGGCTCATTGAAAGATAGAGACCACTGTGCAGGGAAATGAATAATTATTGTAAATGATGTGCAAAATTTATTAAAATATGATGAAGAATGTTGTATTTTAGACAAAAATTTCATAAATTTACACACAAAATATTAACTATAATATTCTATTACCCTGTTTAACTCCAACATTATAAGCTAATTAGACCTAAACTACGCGTGTGAACCATTGCTTTGAATTATTAAAAACTTAAAACAATACATTTATGAAGAAGAGATTTTTATCAGCAGTTACGATGCTTCTGGTCATGTTGACAGGAGCTTGGGCCGACGGAGTGCATTTCACCTATGAGAAGAATGCCTACGACCATTTGATCTATGCGACTCTGAGCGACAACACAGGTAGTGTAATTGATGCTTCAATGTACAATGATGGCACATACTATTTGGGTGCCTATATTGACGGTGAATGCCGTGGTGAGGCTGAACTTCAGTTACCAGGCTATGACCCTGCAGGTATGTTGGAGGTTCCGACGTTTATACTGAGAGTCTATGGTAACAACACAACGGATATTGGCAAGACCATCACTTTCCGTATCTGGAAGACCTCGATGGTGGCTGAGGGTCAGGCAGAATACATCATACCGTCCACAACGAAAAGTGTAGCATACGATGCCGACGCTACGCTCGGCGAACCCAGCAACCCGATAAAAATCCAGTTCGTGCCCGCCACGAGCATCGAGCTTCTGGAAATGGACGTTCCCATCGGTGGTACGATCGATCTAATGGAACAGATTGAGACGGTGCCGAAGGGTTCTCTACTCCCCTACCCAATCACTTGGAATCCTGTCGATGACAGCTACGAAATCAGCCAGGAGGGCATCCTGACGGCATTGAAGGCGACCGTCGGTTCTCCCGTTATGCTGCAAGCCGGTACGGGCATTTTTGCCATAGGAGGAAACGGTACTGTCATAATCTTAAACACCGCTACGTCCTTTGCTTGGACAGACCGCAACGTCGTCGTTGACGAACAAGACCCCACCAAGGGTACCATTACCGTCTCCGTAAACGACGCTGAAGCGCTGTACGGCGTCCTCTACGGCGGTGGTTTCTCTATGAAAGGTATTGACCCCAACAGTCCGGTAACCACCACTTTCGAGTGGGCTTCCAGCAACTTGGCCGTGGTAGGTCCGAGCCCCACATCCGCACAGCTCAGTCCGCTGACCGTCGGTACTGCCGTGGTGACGGGTACTGCCAACGACGGCACCAACATCGCTCCGCAGCTGACCGTAAAGGTCGTACAACCTGTTGAGTACTTCACCTTCGGTCAAGAGGCCAAGGCCGACAGCATCCTGGTGCTGCAGGTTGGCGACGACGTGAAGGAACGTCTGACCACTATGGTGAATGCCTATCCCGCCAACGCTACCGACAAGACCTATACCATCTTGGCAAATGAAGAATATTTCGACGAGAAGGACGGTAAGATCATTGCCAAGCAGTCGAATGCCAACGGCTCGTGGGACGTTGCCGTCACCGACGACCTGCAGAATATCGCCCTGCGTCCTAACGACGGTTTCAGAAACAACAATCCGCAACTGGTCAAGGTCATCATCATCCCCACCCAGCCGAAGGAAATCGTCGCCAAGGAGACTACCATCTTCATGGTGACGCCCGACGTGCTGCCCCAAGACATTTCTGCCCAGCTGTATGGCAACCTGGCCTTGACGCCTGACACGATGAAAGTCAGCGACTACACGTTCGACATGACCAGCGACAACGAGTCGGTTGTCGCCTCGAACGGCGAAGACGGCAAGGAGCAGCGCATGTTCAACCTGTTGAATAGCGGCGAAGCCACCATGACCGTTACGCTGTCGGTACTGGACAATCTGAACATCGTGGTCAACGAGGCCACTCCTGGATCACTATACCCGACGGTAACCATCAACCATAAGGAGCTGAGCACCAAGTTCAAGGTCGAGATTCATAATGGTCTGAGCGAGTTCACGCTGGACAACGTTCGCACCACGATCGGCGAGTCCATCGAGGTGACGCTGACCCCGCAGCCGGAAGGCGTAGAGTACGAGGCTGGCAAGATTTCCGTGTCCATCACGCCGTCTGCCAACATGCCGCAGGGCTGGACGTTCGCAACGGTGGCTGCCAAGGATGGTGACAACACCGGTCTGAAGTGGATCATCACGCCGAAGAGTGTGGGTAACGGTATCATCACCGTCAGCTACACCAAGGAAGAAGGTCCCGTGGTGATGGGCAGCAACGCCATCAACGTGGACCAGAAGTTGACTGTGAAGGACGGTTGGCAGTGGATTTCCCTCTACCAAGGCTGCGTAGCCGACAAGGACACCATGCAGATTATGTTCGGTCAGAAGTTGGGCGAGATTCGCTCGGCTGACGCCGTCGTCTATAACGACGCAAAGTACGGCTACTTCGGTGCACTGAGCCAGCTCGAACCGCTGAAGACTTACAAGCTGCGCATGAAGGATCTGGGCGATGCCACGTCATACACCATCGTAGAGAGCACCGACATCAGCAGCTACTTCCAGAACAACGACAACAAGGAGTTGACGGGGGGTCCGAAGGGTGCCCTGAGCATCGTGACGCAGAAGGGCTGGAACTGGATTGGCAACCCCTACCAGTACTACCAGAACATTGCCGACATCTTCGGGAACACCGTATTCAGCGAGGGTGACATCATCAAGGGCAAGACCGCATTTGCCACCTACACCAATGGCCAGTGGGCCGGCGAACTGCAGTATCTGACTCCCGGCGAGGGCTACCTGTTCTATGTGACTAACGCCGGTCAGATAGACTTCGTCCGCGAGTTCGACCTGAAGCAGCAGACGGCAGCTGCGGGCGCTCCCGCCCTGAACCGTGCCCAGCAGGATTCGCCGTGGACCATCGACGACAGCCGTTTTGCCGACAACATGTCGATGATAGCCCATGTGGGCGGACTTTCTGACGCTTCACGCCTGACGCTGTATGCCTTCGTGGGCAACGAGTGCCGTGGCCGTGGCGTAGCCGTCGGCGACCGCCAGTTCATCACCATCCATGGTGACCGCGGCGAGCGCATCACGTTCTGCGTTTATGACGAAGTGACTGGCCAGTACTACCAGATTAACGGTTCACGTGCCTTTGCTGTCGTCAGCGGCACTATGGAGGCTCCCGTCGCCCTCTATGCCGGCGAAGCCACCTCCATCGAGGCTGTCGAGAACATGGCCGCACTGGACGGCAACATCTACGACCTGCAGGGCCGTCGCGTCGTGACTCCGCGCAAGGGCATCTACGTGCAGGGCGGCAAGAAGCTCATCAAGTAACCTCCGCGTTGAGGAGCTCCTATAAATACCTTATTATATATATAGTATGACAGGACGATTCAGAAACCATATAGTACTGCTACTCCTTTGCCTCTCAGTGCTGCCTAAGCTACTGAGGGCACAGGGGTACACCATACCCGACAGGCCGCCGTACCATGCCGCGTCAATCTACTACGTCACGCTGCAAAATGCTGACGGCGTACCTGTCAACAGTCAGTATGCTGACGTCGAAGGAGCCATCGGAGCCTTCGTCGGCAGTGAACTGCGCGGCACCAGCCAATGGATGACGACTGTAGGCAACGACGGCATCTTCATGGTGCGCGTATGGGGCGACGACAACGACCCGGCTACCGCCACCTTCCGCCTGCGCGACCAGCAGGGACTGGAATACCAGATCAGCAGCCAGCCGTTTGCCCAGGGCGAGGAAGACACTTACGGCACGCCTTCCGAACCCATTGCCATGACCATCATCCCCGTGACCGGCATCAGCCTGCCCTTCCAGGAGATTACGCTGAAACAGTCGGAAACCGTCAGCGTGCAGCCTACCCTGTTGCCCGCCAACCACTCCACCCTGCTCACCACCCTGCAATACACGTACAGCAGCGATGCTGCCGCCTTCACCGTGAGCAGCAACGGCATGATAACCGGTGTGGCCGTCGGCGAGGGAAAAGTCACCGTGAAGGCGACACCCGGCAACTTCACCCAGCAGGCCACCGTCAAGGTCGAGGCTGGAATACCCTACGTGGCCGTGACGGAAATCAAGAACAACATGGCATCGACCACCCTCACCATGACCGAGGGCGACAAACTGACACTCGACTACTCCGTGCTTCCTGAGAACGCCACCAACCAGGCGGTATCATTCAAAAACAACTACTCCATCATAGACATCCAGCAGGAAACGGAGACCTCGCTACCCACCCTCATCGCCAAGAAAGCCGGCAAGGACACGCTGACCGTCATCGCTGCCGACAACGAGCAGATCACGCTGACCTACTACATCACCGTCAAGGAGCGCGTCATCCCAGACGTCACCCTGACCTTCGCCAGTAAGGAACTGACGGCCTCGAAGTTGCGCGATGTCACGCTGACACTCACCAAGGGTGCCAACGACGACGTGGTGGCCGACCGCGTGGAACTCATCTTCCCCAAGGCCGCCAACAACGAACCCGTAGCCACCGCCGTGATGGCCGATGCCACGGGACTGAAGTGGACCGTTCGCGGCCAGTACGTCGGCAAGCACACGGTGAAGATCAAGTACAACGGCAAGGAACAGAAGGCCACGTGCACCGTTAACATACCTGGTGAATATCCCATACAGCAGGGGTGGAACTGGATGTCGTTCTATGCCATCGGCAAGAGTGGCACCTTCCCGCTCCAGGATGCTAACGGCAAATGGATCAGTCTGATGAAGAAAGACGAAGACAACCTCCTTGCCGACATCCGTACACAGAACCACGTGCTGCACTATGACGTACAGTACGGTTTCCTGGGAAATCTGGAGACGCTGCGTGCCGATGAAGGTTCCTTCAAGATTCGTGCTGAATACGAGGACGAGTATGCCGGTGACATGGTCATCAACGTGGGTTACGACAACCTGCTCACTGGCAGCAATCTGCCCAACCCGAAAGTAGTGAAAGGTTACACATGGGTGAACTATCCGCACGAAATCAGCCACAGCATCGAGGTGTTGGGCACCTATCTTGCAAAGACTGCCGCCGAGGGCGACATGGTCATCGGTAGCGACGGATTCGCCGAGTTTGACGGCGATGGGTGGATTGCCAGCGAAGATTTTACTTTCCTGCCCGGCAGCGGCTACATATACTATACTGAAAGTACCGTCAGCAGAAGTCTCGACTGGGGACCCGCTACACTGGCTCCCGACCCAGCCGCAGCACCAGCTGCCAGCAAGCCGGTAGCAGCACTTTGGCAGTACCGCCCGCGACAGTATGCCGACTGCATGCCCGTCATCGTTCGTCTCGACGGCATTGACCATCCCGAGGAGTACACCATTGGTGCATTCACCGGTAACGAATGCCGCGGTACTGGCGAAGCTTCCGCAAACGGACTGATGACAATAGCCGTCAATGGCGAGAAAGGCGACCTGGTCAGTTTCCGCCTTTATCACAAACCGACAGGAACGCTGGTGGATATTCGCGACAGCGGTCTCTCGTTCAGCGGACATGCCGGCAGCCACCGTGCACCGGTAGTGCTGCATCCTGACGTGACGGCAGTTCGCAACGTGACCGCCGACATGACCACAGACAGCAGCGAATGCTTCGACCTGCAGGGACGACGCATCAAACCTGCCGGCAGCAAGGGACTATATATCATCACCGTCACTCAGGGCGGCCATCGAGTAACACGTAAAATCATCAGCAAATGAGTAAAAGCATATTCCATACCATGTCCCCGGCAGCGATGGCGATAGGCTTGTCTTTGTTCATTGCGCATTTCCCGGTGAGTCCTGCCAATGCACAGGACATCAGCCAGATAGCCCAGAGTGATCCGCTCATCATCACAGGTTCCATAGGTACCAACAACACCTACTACCACTCCTCGATGGGCGACGGCTTCCGCTCGCCGCTGAGCAACTCGTTCTACATGAACCTGAACATCAGCCTCTATGGCATTAATATGCCTTTCTCGCTGTACTACACGAACGACAACCTGGACTTCAACTATCCCCAGATATCGTTTAACATGAACCCGCAGTACAAGAACTGGACGGGATATATCGGACAGTCGTCGATGAACTACAGCAGCTACGTAATGAGTATGTCGTTCAACGGTATCGGTGTCGAGTATGACGACCAGGAACGGTGGCGCTTCGGCGCATTCTACGGAACCCTGCGCAGCGCCATCAATGACGACCCCAACGACCCCAATGCGCGGTCGCCGCAGTACAAGCGACTGGGATGGGGTTTCAAGGTTGGCTATGGTAAAGGGCCAAACTATATAGACCTGTACCTGTTGCGTGCCTACGACCGTCTGAAGTCGCTTGACGACTACTGGCAGCAGCGACTTGCGCCCCAGGAGAACGTAGCCATGGCCTTGAAGGGTGGACTGAAGCCCCTGCCGTGGCTGACACTCTCGGGAAACCTCGCAGCCAGCATGTTCTCGACGGACTCTCGCGTCGAGAAGGTTGATGACCCGAAATACGACAAGTGGGGCAGCGTCTTCGAAACCCGCTACTCGTCACTGGCCCGCATGGCCGGCGACATCAGTGCCACATTCTCGCTGAAGAGCATCCTCAACGCCAGTCTCATCTACCGCATGGTACAGCCAGACTACACATCGTTAGGTTCCTACTACATCAGCAACAACTACCAGAGTTTCGGCATGAATGTCTCGGCAGTGCCGGTACGCAACCTCACGCTGGCCGGAACATTCTCGGTGCAGTCGGACAATCTCAGCGGCAAGCAGCTGTACACCACCCGAGGCTATGTCTATTCGGCCAATGCCACCACACGTATCGCCAATCTTGTTAACCTATCGGCCAGCTATAACGGCTATACACAGAAGCAGAGTGACGGTGCCGCCAAAGTCAACGACACCACACAGGTAAATCGCGTCATGCAAAGCTTCACGCTGACACCCTCTGTGGCTTTCGACACCGAAACGCTCACCCATAGCATTGCGCTCTCGACCAGCTACACCAGCAACAAGGACCGCAACAGGTTCTCGAATGGACAGGGCGACGTCACCTCATTGGCCATCGGACTGAACTACAACATGAATGTGAAGCCCTGGGAGATTGACTTCCTCTGCTCGCTGAACCGTCAGCAATCGACAGGCTATGACACCAAGTACATCAGCAACATCGCGTCGTTCGGAGTGAACCGCTCGTTCCTGAAAGAGAAGAACCTCAACGTGTCGGCAACCGCCAACTTCATCTATAATGAGGTGAAGGACCAGTCGAAGAGTCTCTCCATCGGTACGGACCTGTCGATGGGATACACGCTGAACAAGGTGCACGTGTTCTCGTTAGGCGCCAGCATCAACAAGTACGGCGACGTAAACATGTCGAAACGACGCTCTTCGCTCGACAATACCGAAGTGACAGCCACTCTGAACTATGTCTATACGTTCAGTCTGCTGGAAATAAAGAAAAAAGCCAATAAGGAATCTAATAAGTAAAGACGACGATATATGAAGAAGTTCAGAACTATACTGGCCGTTCTGGCACTGCTGTTGGGCAACATCTCACTGGTGGCGCAGGATGTCACCGTCACCGTGACCTCTGTCCAGCAGGTGCTGCCGCCACAGGCACTCCTCTACATGAGCGACCCGGGCAAATACTTCAACATCACGCTGATCAACAACACCAATAGCGCACAGGACGTCTATCTGGCCATGAGTCTGGAACAGACCATGCCATCGAGCGGACTGTCCATCAGCACCCCACCCCGCCGCCAGCCGCAGAAGCCATTCTCGCTGACAGCCGGACAAGTCAGGCAACTGACACTGGTGGAGATGAAGACGCTGTTCAACCACGTTCCCAAAAACGAAATAAAGGCATCGTCGGGACTGCTCGACAATTTCTCCAACGGCTCCTTCGGACTGCTGCCCGAAGGACAGTACAAGGTGCAGGTGACTGCCTATAAGTGGAACCTCAACAACAACAGCAACCCCGTGGCTGTGAGCAGCCCGACGGGTGGTGTGTGCTATTTCAACATCTGCTACAAGGCACAGTCGCCAGAGTTTATCACACCCGCCATGAGCAACGGCGGGGGCCTGGTCGATCTGTCCATAGCCTCGCTGAACCCTGCCGCACCACAGTTTACGTGGAAGGCTCCCGTGCTGACCTGCAACGCCAATGCCGCACAGTTCACCTACGATTTCAAGATTGTAGAACTGCTGCCCAACCAGCAGCCCGATGCTGCCATTGACCGCAACGCAACGGTCTATAGTGTCAAGAACCTGATGACACCTATTGTTACCATACCCGCTACCTACGTCAGCAAGCTTGACTTCACCAAGACCTACATCGCACAGGTACAGGCCAAGCAGGTGGGAACAGGTGCCAACATGCTGAACTACGTCATGATAGAGAACAGCGGTAAGAGCCCCTTCCGGATGTTCAAGCTCGTAGAGCAGAAGGTGGAAGACAAGAAAGACAAGAAGGAGGACAAAAAGGAGGACGACAAGGAAGAAGACAACAAGGATGACGAGGAAGACCAAGGCGGCGCCGGTGAGGCCGGCGACTTTGGCGGAGATCTTGACAAGAACGACTCGATGTATGTCTTCAAGAACCCTGTCATCGAGAACCCCATGTTCGAGGAGGACATGACGCGCAAGCTCTTCCTGGAAGACGACATAGAAATTGACTTTAAACCTGCCACACTGTCTGCCTGCCGAGGTAGCCGTGCAGACACAGTGAAGATAGAATATACCATCGACCTCTTCAAGGGAAAGGCCGACGACGGCATGGAAAAGCTGCTCAAGGGCAAGCCCATCTACACCACCACCGTCAAGGATTCCCATGAATACACCATTCCATGGGAGGACCTTGAGAAGCAGAAGATTGAGCACGATGACTACATGGTGTTGCGCATCACGCCGAAGTGTACCAACACGAAATCCATCCGTTTTGAGGACAATAAGGACAACATCATCGACTTCGCCATGTCGAACAAACTGTCGAAGTCCTACTTCCAATGTTCCAGCACGGTAGTCATCACTAATACCACACCCACCGAGAAGCAGGCCTCCGACCTGAAGGGAAAGACGGTGGCCGTGGGTGAATACGAGCTGACTATCGACAAAATCAGCGGTGACGGCAAGAAGGGATTCTCTGGCGAGGGACGCGTAAAGTGGCAGCCGTTAGGCACCACCATCATGGTCTGCGTGAAGTTCGACAAACTGATGATCAACACCGACGACATCGTCTATAAGGGAGAATGCGTGACCTATGCCGAAAACCAACTGAGCGATATACAAGTCGTTGACAAGCTGTTCTCGGACTGGGGTATCGACAACCTCATCGGTGATACGGGACTGCCCAGCTCCAAACAGTTGCAGCAGACCGCCAATAATAAGGTGAAAGACCTTGCCAAGAAGATCAACCTGTCGAAATACTACAACTACGTCAAGAAGGGTAATGCCTTCAAGAATCTCATTACCAAGGGAAAGATTGACAAACTCTACATGCCCGTCGGTCTGCCCAAGGAAATCAACAAGACTCCTGTTGACATCCAGATATGCAAGATGAAGTTCGCGGCAGACTATGCCACGATGGACATCATCGGTGAGTTCACACTGCCCAATACCAACTGGACAAAGAACGACATTCTGGTGCTTGGTGCTCCGCGCCTCTGCATATCACCCAAACGCATACTGCCCGAAGCCGGTACCATTGCACTACTCTCCGACTTCAACATAAAGGACCCGAAGTCATCCTATGAGATGGACTTCAAGGCCCCGAAGGATGTCATGAAGCCTGTAGATGGCTGCTACATAGCATGGAAGGCTGACAAGCTGGAAATCTTCGGTATCGACGTCGATATGAAGATACCGAAGCTGGTGAAGGACAAGGACGGCACAGCTACCAAGGAGCAGGCCGTGCTCAACGTGCGGACCAGCGTCAGTGCATGGGATGACTGGATGGTCGACAACGTGACCATTGATCCCTTCCAGGTGGAAGACCTGCCCGGCTGGACATTTACGGCAACGGACATCGTCTATGACCACTCCGTCTATCGCAACTCCACCAAGATGGGTAAGTTCCCATCGAAGTACGACAAGAAGAAATCGGACTGTAGCAGCAATGAGAAGCAGTGGCAGGGACTCTACATCAAGAAAATCGGTGTCAAGTTCCCCAAGTCGTTGGAGATAGGTTCCAAGGGCAATGAGCGCCTGGAACTGGCAGCCAGCGACATGTTCATCGACAAGAGCGGTGCTACCCTCGACCTCGGTGCCGACAAGGTACTGAAGGCCCAGACGGGCAAGGTAGGCGGCTGGTCGTTCTCATTAGACAAAATTGGACTGTCGTTCGTACAGAACGACTTCAAGGACTGCCACTTCTCCGGCAAGTTCAGCGTTCCCCTGCTGACCGGCAAGATAGCCTACTCGTGCCAGATCATGAAGCAGACGTCCAACACGAAGAATGCCGGACAGTTTGCCTACGTATTCAAGACACAGCAGGTCGATAACCTCTCGCTGGACTTCTTCCTGGCCGAGGCGAAGTTCAAGAAAGACCAGACCTACTTCCTGTTAGAATCGCTGCCTACGGCCAGTGGACAGGACACCAAGCTGGAACTGGTCATGGGCGGCGACCTGACCATTGGTGGTACCGACTATCTGAACAAGAAGATCAAGAACTCGAAACTGCCGCTGAAGTTCGAGATTCCCGGCGTGCACTTCTGTGGTATGCGACTGGCCAACTGCACCAGCTCATGGAAATCGAAATATGAAAGCAAACTGCAGGCAGGCAGAGACGCCAAACTATCAGGCAAGACGCTATACCAAGGTAAGGAGTTCGAACTGGCCAGCAAGAAGATCTATTTCCACACAGGACGCTGGTCGCTGGCCTCTCAGTCTAAGAAACTCGGTCCGTTTGAATTCTCATTGGACAAGTATAAGTTCGACTACACCAACAAGAAGCTGAAGGCCAGCCTTGAAGGTAGTATCAAACTCATCAGCGGCATCGAGCTGAGTGCTGGAGCGGGCATCAGCATCTATGCTAACGTAACGCTGCCCAAGGACCTCAACGACCTCTCCAGCATCTCGGCCAGCTACGACCATACCGACTTTGACAAGGCCTCCTTCGACTCGAAGTTTGCAGGCATGCAACTCAAGGGCGAGCTGACCGTAGAGCGCAACAGTAACGACCGCGAGGGATATGCCGGCAAGCTGACGTTCCACATGCCGGGCGACCTCTTCTACATCGATGCCAACGGCGGCTACTTCAAGAAGAAGTCTGGCAACAAGCAGTTCACCTACGGATGGTTCTACGCCTCGGCAGGCGGCAAGGCCGGCATCCCCATCGACCCGGCAAAGATTCACCGCATCAGTGCAGGCTTCTACTATAACTGTAAGAAGAACGGAACCAGTGCCGACCCCGAAGAGGGCATCATCGGCGTAGTGGCCGGACTGGGACTATCGACATCGGCCGGCGAGGACATGCTTTCGGCAGACCTCGACCTCACCGTGGTCTATGACAGCAAGAACAAACGACTGAGCACCTTCTTGTTCCAAGGCAAGATACAAGCCGTTGAAGGACTGGTGAAAGCCGACGTCAACGTATTATACCAGAACGACAACCGCGACCAGTACTTCAAGCTCGACATCACCGTCGATGCCTCGGCTGACGGTGAGAAACTGGCCCAGAAGGTCGGTGGCAGCTCGACCATGAAGTCGTTGAGCGACCTGAAGACCAAGCTGAACAGTTCGTACAAGAAGATTACGAAACGATCGGCACAGGACGGACTGAGCGGAAAGGTTGACGACTCACAGGGTAATCCAGGGTCGTCGAAGTCGGGCAAGAACGGCTCCAGCCTAAGTGCCAGCGCTGGGGCAAAGATCTCGCTGCAGTTCATGATTACCATGAAGAAGAACGGCTCACAGTGCAAGCCGGCAAAATGGCATGTCTATTTAGGAGAACCCGACATCGACAAACGCTGTACGTTCACCTTCCTGAAGGTGAAGTCATCCGTCCTCTCAGTGAATATCGGTGCCAACGCCTATGTCTGTGTGGGTAACGAACTGCCCAATAACGGTAAACTTCCCGACATACCATACGAAATCCGCAAGTTCCTGGACGGCAACAACAAGAGCGGTATCGAGAGTGCTGACGTCAGCAAGGCCAACCGTGCCCGCGAGCAGTCGCTCAAGGAATTCAACGACCAGATAGCAACCACTGGCGGCGGTGTCATGTTCGGTGCACAGGTCTATGGCTACTTAGATGTCGATCTGGGCATCTTCTACCTGAATGCCGGTGCTACGGCAGGCTTTGACATCAGCATCATCAAACTGCCCAGCAACGCCTACTGTACCAACATCAAGGGAGACCCGGGATGGAAACGTTGGTACGGCTACGGACAGCTGTACGCCTACCTCTATGCCAAGTTCGGTTTGCGTCTGAACCTGGGCTTCTGGAAGAAAGACTTCGACGTGGCCGACTGCGGCATCGGTGGTGTGTTCCGCATGCAGGGACCGAGACCGTCGCACTTCGACGGTGAAGCCCGCGTGAAGATGAAACTCTTAGGCGGTCTGATTGACATCAACCGCAAGTACCAGTTCTCGTGCGGCGACGAGTGTGATCTCTTCATGGGCAATGCCCTCGACGAGTTCAAGCTGTTCGGTGACCTGACCATCGGCTCTGATTCAAAGGATAAGGGATGGGCCGACAAGAACAAGATTGACCCAGACCTGCTGACCCGTCCGTGCTTCTATACGGAAGCTCCACTGAAGGAACCCTTCCGTGTGCTTGACGAAACCGAAAAGGCACGACTGAAGAAGAGCTATGACGGCGATCCTGCCGACCTCGACATGGAAGCCTCGCGTACCTTCATCTTCCGCTCGAACGTAGAGTCGAAGGTCACGCTGAAGGAATATACCTCGAAGAATTCGCGCAATCCGAAGACCCGTACCTTCTACCTGAAGGGACAGAGCCGCTATGCCAACTACATCGACATCACCCAGCTCTCGCCCAACTGCTACTACGAGATGACCGTTTCCGGCTATGCCAAGGAAATCCAGAAGGGCATCGAGGTTGACCCCATGAACTGGGATTCCGGCAAGAAGAAGTATGTGAGCAAGGCATGGAGCCAGTCGAAGACCTACTACTTCGCCACAGGTCCGAGGAAGGCTATTGAAGACCAGCCGGATTTGCAGGACTACATCGCCATTGCCTACCCGTCGCACAAGAACCGCATCATGAAGGGTCAGAACGACAGCTATATTTCCTGTCACGAGAATGACGTGAAGTATCCCAGCTTCGCACTCATTACCAACCTGAAAAACAAGGCGTTCACCAAGGGTACGCTGAAGTGGCGACTGTACAACTCATCGAACAAGGTGGTCTGCGAGCGCAACAACAGCTGGGTAACCACCAGCAATACATGTAACATGCAGCCAAGCAGTGCATTCAGCAGCTACACCCTGAACAGCAATTACAAGATCAAGTTGGAGTACGAAGTGTCGAAGCGCGTCAACAACAAGTACGTCACAGAGACCTCCACAATTGCTGAAATCTGGGTTACCCCGCGTAACAGCAACTGGAAGGAAGGATACTCCAGCAAGTCGCTAGACTATGAGAAGCCGTTCGTGGGCTGTCGTATCAACAGCGTCACAATGCGCAAGTCACCTGAGAAGGTGAGCGACTACAATGTTGCACGCTTCTCGAAGCACATGCTCATGGACCCGTACATGTACATTGCAGCACTGAGTAACTATATCTTCATCGGAGGATGGGAATTTGATGCCGACCGAATGGATGTGAACATCACCACGGCACAATCGTGTATCTATACCGACAAGGGCGGTGTCTATGAGGGCAAGCTCGGTGGCAATAAGTTCAACTACAACTGTTATAATGACTACGAGAAGATTAAGAAATTGAGCATCTACGACTACTCACAGTGGAAGAACCTGGCTACCTACCCGCTGCCGGCAATGGACGGAGAGTACAGCTACGCCCTCTCCGGTCTGGAGCGTGCAGCCGTCTATACGCCCAGTTCGAAGAACTATGTGCAGGTGGCCAACTACATCAACGACTGGTACCGCGTCTATGCACTCTGCGAGACCTTCTCGACAACGCTGATGAACCGTTGTAAGGATATGGACAACTGCGACCGCAACGGCAAGAACTTCACGCAGCGTGCCAACAATCTTGACAACTGGTACAACGCTCGTCGAGGACAGTACATCTCCAACAGTAACGGCTCGGCACGCCTGCAGGTGCCTGCCTACCAGTTCCCCATCATCTATGGTTCTTGTCTGGAAAACAAGGGAACCCAGAAGAAGATTACTGCATGGGGTACGCTGAAGGGCTATTCGAGCCAGTGTAAGAAGTACGACGAGGCCCGCGGCCACGAGGTACATGCCGAGTGGGTGTTCTCAAGTCTGTTGGGTAAGGACAAGATTACTGGCGGCTACTGCGACTCGAAGGGTGTGCTGCACGCACGTGACGCTTTCGTCAACAACGACAACATGAAGAAAGCCATCAAGAGTGCCAGCTTCTCAGTCTATCGTGTGAACGCCTACGACTTCAACAACTGCCAGTACACCATCAACAGCAGTGCCAACGGCGGTAACGCCTCCAGCGACTTCACCTTGGACAATCCACTCCTCTACTACAATAAGAAATAAACTGAACAAATGACCTATATGAATCAGAAAAACATCATAAAAACACTTGCCATCACCGCCACAGCCTACTTGGCTGTGTCGGTATGGGCGACACCGGACTTCAGCACATTGGCTGGCCCCCAAACGCCAGATGATATCGACACCGTGCCGGTTGACACCAACCGTATCCTACCCTTCTTACCGGGTGAAATTCGTGATACTGCCGCCTTCAACGAGCAACAGCAGGCCAAAGACCGACAGCTGTATTACTCCGACATCAAGGTGCTCTGCCGTACGTATGGCGACAGCGTCGTGCTGCGATGGTCGGCACCAGATTATGTCACGTGGCGGCATATCATACATGTAGGTGTTGATATCGTGCGCATCGACTCGGAGACCGGTGACATCGAGACACTGGCAACGGCACTGAAACCGTTTCCCTTGGAGCGTTTCCGTCAGCTGTATCCCGAGAGCGACTCGGTGGCTGCTATGGGCTATGGCTCCATCTATAACCTCGACACTTATAATGAGAGCCACAGCAAAGAAGAGCCTGGCACCATGGGGTCTCTTTTCGACATCCATCAGGACCAGATGATGGCATTAGGCGTTGCTGTGCTGGTCAGTGAGTGGCGTCCTGATGTTGCCACACGCATGGCCATGCGCTTTACGGACAAAAATGTCAAGCGCGGCAGGAAGTACACCTATAGCATCGCACCGTCTCAGCCTGACACCACCATGCACGCCATGCTGGGTGCCGGCGTCGTTGACGATGTGGAGAACGTGCCGCAGAAACCGGAGCCGTTCGACGTGACACTCACCGACAGCGTCACACCGCCCAACAGCGTGCAGATTAACTGGGACAACCGCACATACAGCAGCTATGAGATAGAACGCAGGGAAAAGGGAAAGTCTAAATGGGAACGCTTGAACGACAAGCCCTATCTGGTCATGCTGCCGGAACTGGGCGGTACAGACTGTTTCTATGGCGACCATGTGCCCCACCCCGGTACCTGGGAGTACCGCGTGTTGGCCCACGACCCCTTTGGCGACCTGACAGAGCCATCACCCATCCATACGGTGAAGGTGGGTGACATGGAGGCTCCGCGTCCGCCGCAGCTTACGTGGATTAACATCATCCGTCCGCGCGAGAACGACCCCGCCGGCGAGGTATGGGCTGAGATACACTTCGAGAAGGATACCATGGAGGCTGACTTCATTGGCTTCGTACCCATGTACCACCATGAGCGCGTAACGGAAGGCAAGTGGCGCCCGCTGGTTGACAAACCACTGGCACGGACAGACACCATGTGCCGCATCGACGTGACGAATCTGGTGACTGGCGACATCACCATTGCTGCCTACGACACGGCACAGAACGTGAGCTATGCCATTCCGCAGCTGCTGCGCGTCAGCGACATGCGACCGCCAAAGGCTCCTACCGGACTGACCGCCAAGGGCAATGCCATCGACGGCACCATCACGCTGACCTGGAACGCCCTGGAAGAGTCTGACGACGTGGACTACTACGAGATTGTCTTTGCCAATGACACCACCCACCAGTTCATGACGCAGAAACATGGTCAGACACGTGACACGGTATGGACCGACACCATTTCGATGGAGGCCAACCAGAAGTATATCTATTATAAGGTACGGGCCGTTGACTTCTCGCAGAACATCGGTGAATTCTCTGAAGTGCTGCAGGCTCTGCGTCCCTCTAACGTGCCGCCCTCGCAGGCCCACCTCGACTCTACTGCCGTCAACGGTAAAGGTGTCTATATGCGCTGGATCTGCGGTGATGACGAGCAGATGGCCTACCACTACGTGCTTCGCCGCAAAGAGAGCAAGGATGATTGGACACTGCTGTATCTGTGCAATGCCGACTCCGTAAAAGCCCGTAACAACAGGATAGAAATCATGGATACCCCCGATGCCAGTATCAACGAACAGTGGGTATATGCCATTGAGTCATTCAACTACAGCGATGTCTCCAGCGGACTGAGCCTGCAATACATGGTGCGTTTCGACGGCGAGCGGGTATTCACGTGGCCAATCCACCTATACGGCAACTACAGTGCCGAGCAGAAAGAGACGCGCATAGCATGGGAAATGGATGCAGCGCCCCCCTATTCCGGCGAATGGTACTTCTGCATCTACCGTCAGGGACCCGACGACGACATGCCACAGTTCCTGATGTCGGCAGAGCCGAACGAGCGTTCCTTCGACGACCGCTGGTTGCAGCCCGGAGAACAGGCAAAATACTATATCATGATACAGTATGCTGACGGACGCGCCAGCGAACCGTCGAACACGATAACGGTGTCAGCTCCACGCCAGCTGGAAAGCCAGCAATAAAGCCGACACTTAGACACGACAACGAATAGAAACAAATAAAAACATCATTGCCATGCGGATGAAATATCATATCAAACAAAACATAGCAGCCCTCTTGTTAGCAATCCTGGCAGCCAGTTGTGGTGAGATGTTCGAGGTGAACAATGAGATTCCTTTCTCGGGCACCATCACCCTGAACGACCGGAACATCGACTTGATGGTAGGCGACCGCTACGTATTGCCAAAGGTCATCAAACCCGACAGTCTGGCCAACATTTCGCTCTACTGGTCGTCTGACGACAAGACTGTAGTCAGCTTTGCCGCCGACACAGCCGTTGCCACCAACCCGGGTACCACCTGGGTGCGGGTGACCATGGTGGGCCAACAGGTCAGCGACTCCTGCAAGGTGACCGTCCACCCCGTATGGCAACAGTTCGATCCCACGCAGTTCCGCTACGACATGCTGTTCTTTGCCAACGTCACCGTCAACGGGAAAGCCATTGGCCAGGACGCTGTGGTGGGTGCCTTCAACACAGAAGGCGAGCAGCGTGGTGTGGGCACCATGATGCAAGCCACCGACGGCCCCCCCTACATGATGATGCGCATCTACAGCCACGAGGCTGCCGACGAGGACATCCTGCTGAAGTGCTACGACCGCTCGCGGGTGAAAGTTGTGCAAGCCAGCGACACCATTGTCTTCTACAGCGACGAGACCTTGCCACTGGGCGGTCTCTATAACTTAAAGTTCGACTGATCCATCAAACAAACACCTATCAGACATGAAAAAAATCAGTTTTCAACTACTGGTCATCGTGACCGCCATACTCTCATCATGCACGCTCTACATGGATGAGCCCGATCAGGAAACACAGACACTGCGGACGGAAGAAGGCTATACAGATACGGAAACCGCAGAACTGGATGACGGAGGCAGCGTGACCTATAAGTACAACAAGAACACCATCGCCATCACCGACGAGGTGGAGGAATATGTCATCCGCGTAGAGAGCGACACCATCGTCTGGTTCTCGGCAGCAACGCCCGAGTACTATCTGCCGCATCCAGGCGAGATGATGACGTGCTCGTACCGCGAAAAGTTCCCCGATGGGTTCTGCCATCGCTGCATAGAACTGAAAGATGTCGATGGCCTGAAGCGTGCGGTGTTCACCCCATGCGGTATCTTCGAGGCCTTCGACGAGTTCGCGACCCAAGTAGAAGATTTTGAATACGCACTCCCAGAAGGCGCCACCCTGCTCAGCGATGAAGAAACGGACTCGATGATGAATGCCAACGATTACGACGAGGAAGAGCTGGCAGAAGCACCCTTCCATCGCTGGAGGGCTCCCATGCACCGTGCTCCGTTCAAGAAAAAAATTAAGGCTGTAAAAATTCCTCTAAGCTATATGGCACAACTCAGCAGCCCTTTAGGCGTTGTGGATGGGTATGCAAAAATTACCGGGGAGATATCAGCAGGTCTGAGCGTACTGATAGATATTGACAAAAAAGAAGAGAAAATTATCATCCAGTCTGGACCGTTCGGACAAATGGCCATAACCGTAGAGGCTGCCGTCTCTGCAGGTATCAACATCGAAAGTCCCATAGCTATACCCATCCTGGGCGTCAAGGCTGACCTGAAAGTGGTATCCATCAACCTCGGCCTGACGGCATCGCCCTTTCTGTACGCCCGTAGGCAGCTGAAAGATGTGATAACGCTGACCTATGGCTTTGAAGCCTTTACTAAATACGCCCAAATCGGATGGGACTCAAAAGGAGCTATGACCGTTGAGTGTTCCACCAGAAAAAAGTCGGGAAAACCAATTTTCAAATTTGAGAGCAAGCCTGCCCAAACAGATGGCTTGACATTGTACATACAGGGCGGTGTTGACTTCCAACTGGGCTTTGGGGGTAAAGTTGTTGGAACGGGTGCAGAAGCTGCCGTTGGTCTGAGACTTTATGGCGAACTGAATCAGACACTCGACAAAGGACAATTTGAGTCGGCAGAAGCCTTCAAGCAGAAGAATGCCAACTTCCCAACCTATGTGCAAACTTACGCCAAGGGAATGGTAAGTCTCTTTGACGGCAAAATTCCTTTGGAGGCGCAGTTCGGACCTCTTGAATGTCAGACTCTGAAAATTCCATTCTTCCCAGTATTTGAAAAGGGGTCTATCTATTGTTCCAGACTTTCTCCCAAGACATACAAGATGGAAGGAAAAATCAAGGACATCGGACTATTGGGACTGCTTTGGGATTATCTGCCAAAGATGCGCATCTATGACACTGAGAACAAAAACAAACTACTCAAGACTTTTACCATGAAATGGAAAAAAGGCTCCAATCTAAAGGAGTTCAGCTGTGAGGAGAAATGCAATGACATAGAGTTCAACCACATCTACATGGGACAGATAGTCATGGACTCCGGCGACGGGTTTATTGTCCCGCTACAGGACTTGCCCTTCTGTACGAACGTGCCCGAAATGGCAATCACAAAACTGGACCTGGTACAGTCGCTCACGGCCAAAAACGGTACCCCAGAGGAACTGGCCAACCCGTCGTGCATTGCCCGTCACCCCACCACCGGCCAGATGGGATGGGTGAAGGACGGCAAGGTGTATAACTACCGCTACAAGATGAACGTAAGCCTGAAGATTGGCGGTATCGTCAGCTTCTACAAGTGGGGAATACTCATGGAAAACAAATGGGCCAAGGACACACGCTTTGAAACCACCGACATGCGCTACTCCAACCCAACAGTACGCATGACGTATTACTCCAGTGCTTCGGAGGTGTGGCTGGGCTTCACGCCCTTCGGCTACATCGTCGATGAGGATGGAAACAAAGCCAAAGACAGTAAGATGTATGAGTCATGGTCGGGTACCGCCAAGTACTCCACAGCACTCGATAAGCAGTTCGGCTACCAGGCTTGGGAACTAAGTGGTGGCAATGCCCAGTTTGAGAAGGCGCCAAAGAAGAAACAGGAGCCCGTCTCCGTCTATGAACTTGACTTCAATCCTGAGGAAGACTATGTGGAAATAGAGGGCATCTATTGAAAAATGCAAATAAATTTGCTTTTTCACTCGCTTATTCGTACCTTTGCAGAGCCAATCAATACTGACAAGCTCATGAAAGGTATCATAATCATCATTGCAGGGGCGCTGACGCTGGCTGCCACCCGTTTTGGCAGCCTGTCAAGCCATAACTGGTTGCTCGTGACGGGGCTGTTGCTCATCGTCACGGGCATCGTCTTGTATATAAGACATATCAAGCACGAAAGCAATTACTGATCATAAATAGTGACGAACGTGGAACATATCAAAATATTCACACAACTGATTTCCAGCGAACTGCACCTGCCGGAACACGGGGTGGAGAACACGCTGAAACTATTGGATGAGGGATGCACCATTCCCTTCATCTCGCGCTACCGCAAGGAGCGCACGGGAGGTCTCGACGAGGTACAGATAACAGCCATCAGCGACCGTGCTGCACGGCTGATGGAGATTGCCAAGCGCAAGGAGACCATTGTCAAGACCATCACAGAACTGGGCAAGATGACGCCCGACATGCAGAAACGCATCGACAACTGCTGGGAGCTGACAACGCTGGAGGACATCTACCTGCCCTATAAACCCAAGCGCCGCACACGAGCCCAGGTGGCCCGCGAACAGGGCTTGGAGCCGTTGGCCACACTCTTGCTCATGCAACGCGAGCCGAACCCCGAGCAGGCTGCCCGCCGCTTCGTCGTGGGCGACGTAAAAGACGTCGCCGCTGCACTTCGCGGTGCACAGGACATCATCGCCGAGCAGGTCAGCGAAGACGAACGCTCACGCAACCAAGTACGATCAGCATTCCGCCGCGAGGCCTTCATCGAGTCGAAGGTGGTCAAGAGCAAGAAGGACACGGACGAGGCCCAGAAATACAGCGACTACTTCGAGTGGGAAGAGCCGCTGAAGCGCTGTTCCAGTCACCGGCTGCTGGCTATGCGGCGCGGAGCTGAAGAGGGTATCCTGCGTATCAGCCTGACCATCGATGACGACGAGGCCGTCAGCCGTCTGAAACGTATCCTCCCCCCTGCCCCCTCCCAAGGAGGGCGTGCATGCCGCAAGCTGTTGGAAGAGGCTGTCGAGGATGGATATCATCGGCTGCTCCTGCCGTCGATAGAAACGGAGTTTATGGCACTGAGCAAGGAGCGTGCCGACGAGGAAGCCATCCGTGTGTTTGCCGAGAACCTGCGCCAGTTGCTGCTGTCCGCCCCCTTGGGACAGAAGCGCGTGATGGGTATCGACCCGGGGTTCCGCACGGGTTGCAAGGTAGTATGTCTCGACGCTCAGGGCAACCTGCTGCACCACGAGGCCATCTTCCCACATCCGCCCGTCAACCACCGTATGCAGGCAACCATGCACGTACAGCAGATGGTGAAGGACTACCACATTGAGGCCATCGCCATCGGCAACGGCACCGCCAGCCGCGAAACCAAGGATTTCATCGGGGAAGTGCTGGGTGAACCAGCACCCGCAGTGTTTGTCGTCAGCGAGGACGGAGCGTCCGTCTATATCTCCTCGGAGGTGGCCTTTGAGGAATTCCCCGATGAGGACGTCACCGTGCGTGGTGCCGTATCGATAGGCCGTCGGTTGATGGACCCGCTGGCTGAATTGGTGAAGATAGACCCCAAGAGCATCGGCGTGGGACAGTACCAGCATGACGTTGACCAAACGAAGCTGAAGCACTCATTGGACCAGACCGTCGAGAGCTGTGTCAACCTGGTGGGCGTCAACCTGAACACCGCCTCGCAGCACCTGCTGACCTACGTCAGCGGACTGGGTCCTGTGCTGGCCAAGAACATCGTTGACTACCGCCGTGAAAACGGTGCATTCACCAGTCGTGCACAACTCAAGAAGGTGCCGCGCCTGGGACCTGCCGCCTTCCAGCAGTGTGCCGGTTTCCTGCGCATTCCTGATGCCAGGAACCCGCTCGACAACAGTGCCGTACACCCCGAGAGTTACCACGTCGTGGAACAGATGGCCAAGGACCATCAGTGTACCGTTGCCGACTTGATTAAAGATAAAGGTACGCGCGAAGGCATTGACATCCGACAGTATGTTACGGCAGAGACTGGTCTGCCAACGCTGACGGACATCATGAAGGAATTGGAGAAACCGGGCCGCGACCCGCGTGAACAGATTGAGGAATTTGAGTTCGACCACAGCGTGCAGAGCATCGACGACCTGCAGGAGGGAATGATACTGCCCGGCATCGTCACCAACATCACCAACTTTGGCGCCTTCGTAGATGTCGGCGTCCATCAGGACGGTCTGGTACACGTCTCGCAACTGGCCGACCGCTACGTCAGCGACCCCACACAAGTGGTCCGTCTGCACCAGCACGTCAAGGTGCGCGTCATCAGCATCGACATGCGCCGTCAGCGCATCTCACTCAGCATGAAAGGTATTAAGTAACGTTACGGCGTTATAATGTAAAAGAGAACGAATGAGCAACTATATCGAGATAAAAGGAGCCAGGGTTAACAACCTGAAGAATGTCAGTGTCAAGATTCCCCGCAACAAACTGGTGGTCGTTGCCGGCGTCAGCGGCAGCGGCAAGTCGTCGCTGGCCTTCGACACGCTGTATGCCGAGGGGCAGCGCCGCTACGTGGAGAGTCTCTCGTCCTACGCCCGTCAGTTTCTGGGGCGCATGAACAAGCCCGAATGCGACTTCATCAAGGGACTGCCGCCTGCCATTGCCATTGAGCAGAAGGTCATTTCCAGAAACCCAAGGTCCACGGTTGGCACCACGACGGAGATCTACGAATACCTGCGACTGCTCTATGCCCGCATAGGCCGCACCTACTCTCCCGTCAGCGGTCAGGAAGTCAAGAAGCACTCCACCGAGGACATCATCAACTGCACCCGCCAATACGCCATGGGAACCCGCTTTGTCGTGATGGCTCCCATCAGTCTTGCTGAAGGACGTACTCTGGAGAAACAGCTGCAGATGTACGTACAGAACGGCTACACGCGCATGGCCGTCAACGGCGACATCATGCGCATCGACGAATGGCTGGAATCAGCCATCAGCCCTCAGCCATCATCCATCAGCCCTCAGCCATCGGCCATCAGCCCTCAGCCATCATCCATCAGCCCTCAGCCATCGGCCATCAGCCCTCAGCCATCGGCCCTCTACCTCGTCATTGACCGGCTGTCCGTTGACGATGCCAAGGATGCCATATCGCGTCTCACCGATTCTGCCGAGACAGCGTTCTACGAGGGTAACGGAACCTGCCGCCTGATGTTTCTGCCTTCTAACATCAGCTATGACTTCTCGATGAAATTCGAGGCTGACGGCATGACTTTTGAAGAGCCGTCTGACAACCTGTTCTCATTCAACTCCCCTGTCGGTGCCTGTCCTGAGTGTCAGGGCTTCGGCAAGATCATCGGCATTGACGAACACCTGGTAATTCCCAACACCAACCTCTCCGTCTATGACGGCTGCGTGGTCTGCTGGCACGGCGAGAAGATGGGCACGTGGAAAGAGGAATTCTGCCGGCGTGCTGCTCAGGACGACTTCCCTATCTTCGAGCCTTACTACAAACTGACCCAGAAGCAGAAAGACCAGCTTTGGCACGGACTGCCCTCCGACCGCCACAGGCCCAAATACGAAAGGGTTTCCATTGACGACTTTTTCCAGATGGTCAAGGAGAACCAGTACAAGATACAATACCGCGTCATGCTCAGCCGTTACCGCGGAAAGACGACGTGCCCTGTGTGTCACGGCACCCGGCTGAAACCCGAGGCCAACTACGTGAAAATCGGCGGACGCTCCATCACTGATTTGGTAGAGATGCCCATCATCCGGCTGAAAGAATGGTTTGACCACCTGGAACTGACGGAACAGGAGCAGCAAATCAGCAAACGGCTGATGACGGAAATCAACTCCCGCCTACAGTTCCTGCTGAATGTCGGCCTTGGTTATCTGACGCTGAACCGTCCGTCCAACACGCTGTCGGGCGGTGAAAGCCAGCGTATCAACCTGACGACATCGTTAGGCTCGTCACTGGTCGGCTCACTGTACATCCTTGACGAGCCGAGCATTGGACTTCATGCCCGCGACACTCACCGGCTGATACTGGTACTGAAGGAACTGCGCGACATTGGCAATACGGTAGTAGTCGTCGAACACGACGAAGAAATCATGCGTGCTGCCGACTACCTGATAGACGTTGGTCCCAATGCCGGACGATTAGGAGGCGAAATCGTTTATGAGGGAAAGATGGAAGAAGACATGTCCCGCTTCTCGTCGCTCGTCTCCCGATTCCCCAATAGCTACACGGTGCGCTACCTGGCAGGCCTGACCAACATTCCCGTTCCTGTTTCGCGCCGGCCGTGGAACCGCCAGATTACCGTCAACGGCGCACGCATGAACAACCTGAAGGGCATCAACGTCCAGATACCCCTCAACGTCATGACGGTCATCACGGGTGTCAGCGGCTCCGGTAAATCGTCGCTCGTCAAGGGCATCCTCTACCCTGCTGTCAAGCGCCATATCGGCGAGGTTGCCGAAGTTCCCGGCGAATACAACGGACTGAGCGGCGACATCAATAGCATACAACACATAGAATTTGTGGATCAGAACCCCATCGGCAAATCCACACGTTCCAACCCCGCCACATACGTGAAGGCTTACGATGCCATCCGCGACCTCTATGCCGAACAGCCCCTGTCAAAACAGATGGGCTTCACGGCTCAGTATTTCTCCTTCAATGCCGACGGTGGACGCTGCGACGAGTGTAAGGGTGCCGGTGTCATCAATGTCGAAATGCTGTTCATGGCCGACCTCGTCCTGGAGTGTGAAGCCTGTCACGGCCACCGCTTCAAACACGAGATTCTGGATGTGAAATACAACGGGCGCAACATTGACGACGTACTGAACATGACCATCACGGAGGCCATACAGTTCTTCTCAGAAAATCAGCAGCCCGCCACCAAGAACCTCTGCAAGACGATTGTCAGCCGACTAAAAACCCTGGAAGACGTGGGACTGGGCTACATCAAACTGGGACAGAACTCCTCGACGCTTTCCGGCGGTGAGAACCAACGTGTCAAACTGGCCTACTTCATCGGACAGGAACGTCAGGAGCCTACCCTCTTCATCTTTGACGAACCCACCACCGGCCTGCACTTCAACGACATCAGCCGCCTACTACAGGCCTTTGACGCACTGATAGAGCGCGGGCATACCATCCTGATTATTGAGCACAACATGGAAGTCATCAAATGTGCCGACCACATCATTGACATGGGACCGGAAGGCGGTGACCGCGGTGGAGAGCTCATAGCCAGCGGAACACCCGAGGAGATAGCCATTCATCCCAAGAGCATCACCGGCAAATTCCTGAAAGAAAAACTTTCCTCACAAAAATAATGGCAAAATATTTTGCTGTTACAGAAAAAAGTATTACCTTTGCACACGATTTGCGAAAACGGGGGTTCAGCCCGCGCAAAAAGCGATCTTTGAAAGGCTGCCGATATGGCTCAGTTGGTAGAGCAACGCATTCGTAATGCGTGGGTCGCCGGTTCGAGTCCGGCTATCGGCTCACTTTTCTCGGGAGTCAGAGACAGACAGTTCTGACTCCTTTTTTCTTTCTGCGGAATTAGCTCAGTTGGTAGAGCATTGGCTTCCCAAGCCGAGGGTCGCGGGTTCGAGTCCCGTAATCCGCTCAACGGAATAGTAAGAATGAGGATTCTGACACTTCCGGAAAAGAAAAATACAGAGAAA
>JAEEGL016136070.1_pt1 | contig 31214 bp, 25 predicted proteins | sample 9134231 | NCBI WGS metagenome assembly JAEEGL01 (sample SAMN16246548, study PRJNA631951) | gut metagenome | biome: gut microbiome; feature: rumen; material: fiber-attached | host: Bos | place: Iran: Karaj | collected 2018-10
ACTAGAGTAATCTAGTCTTTTTTGTTATAATTAAATAGGTGATTATGATGAGAATATTTGTAGGATGTTCATCAAGTGAAAACATTGATGAAGCGTATAAAAAAGATTGTAGAGAACTTCTAGAAAAAGTTTTAAAAGATAACGATTTAGTTTTTGGAGCATATAATAAAAGCTTAATGGGAATTTCTTATGAAATAGCTAAAAAGAATAATAGAAAAGTAATAGGAATGTGTCCAGAAGTATATAAAGATAGTTTAAAAGATTTGGAATGTGATGAAGAATTAATAACTACATCTATTGTTGATAGTACTTTTAAAATATATGAAAATTCTGATTTAATGTTATTTCTTCCAGGTGGTTTTGGTTCAATGTTTGAATTCTTAACTGCTAACTATTGTAAGATATGTAAAGAGATAAATATTCCAATTATTATTTATAATTCATGTGGGTATTTTGATAAACTTTTATCATTTATCGAAGATGCACATAATAAATCATTTATTAAAGATAGTGATTTAGGACATTTTAAAGTAGCAAATACAATAGAAGAAGTACTAAACTATATTAATAATTAAAAATGTATAGAAAAATATATTATATGTTATAATTTAATTATAGGAGGTATTACTTATGGATATGGATATTATTTCAATTCTTATTTCATTAGCACTTGGTGCTGTTGCTGGTTGGCTTGCTGGATTTATTATGGGTTCTAAAACAAACTTAATAAGAAATATCGTAGTTGGTTTAATTGGTGGATTCTTAGGAGGATGGATTTTCAGCCTACTTGGTATATCATTTGCTGGATACCTAGGAGTAGTTATTCAATCAGCAGTTGGTGCTTGTGTTTTAATCTTATTATGTAGATTGATACTAGGAAAATAGTTAACTAACTTGACAAAAATTGACACTTGTGATATAATACTAGACATTTGAAAGGGAGTAGTTCCTAGCGATAGTTTTTTGGTTCGTCAAGACGTTATCATATTATTTGTAACCGGATCAAAATTAGAAATGAAACGAGACTTTCACATTAATATGTGATGTCTCGTTTTTTTTTATTAGACATTACATAGATAGAGGAGGGGATGAATATGCTAAAAAAGAAAAGTACTCTAATATCTTGTATATCAAATTGCAAACCTATTCTTGAAATTGGTGTTGAACCTGTTGAAAAAAAGATTGTTAATTTCAAGAAAAAGAAAAAATATATTAGTTTAGTACAATAATTTTATAGGATAGAGAAAATCTATCCTTTTTTTATAATTTAATTTTTATTTAATTTTTAAATTATATATTAACAATGGAGATGAGATTATGGATAAGAGTGATGAAAAATTGAAAGTTAAATCAAATAATAAAATTTTAACTGCATTTGTTATATGTTTTATCTTTTTATTAGTTTCAATATGTTTTATTTTTTGGTTATTGTTCTCTAATAACAATAATAATTATAATAAAGAAATTGCAAGTGAAAAATTGGAACATACGGAAACAGTTGAAGTGAGAAATAATGGCGTTTATATTACTGATGTTTCAGATGTAGTTGATGAAGTTATGCCATCTATTGTTGCTATTACTAGTAAAACTATTATTAATTCTGGAAGATTTGGACAATCATTTTATGGAAGTTATATAACAGAAGGAGCTGGTTCTGGAGTAATTATTTCTGAAGATGATAAAGAAATATATATTTTAACAAATTATCATGTAGTGGAGAATTCTAGTGAATTATCTGTTCAATTTATTAATGATAAAAGTTATGATGCTACAATAAAGGGCGTTTCTCAAAGAAAAGATATCGCTGTTGTTTCTGTAAGTAAAGAAATTCTTGATGATGAAACATTAAGTCAAATTAAAATAGCTACATTAGGTGATAGTGATGATTTGAAAGTTGGCAATGGAATAATAGCAATTGGAAATGCTTTAGGCTATGGTCAATCAGTTACTACTGGTGTTGTAAGCGCATTAAATAGAGAAGTAACTACTGATGAATATACGCAAGATATGATACAAATTGATGCTGCTATAAATGGTGGAAATAGTGGAGGAGCTTTATTAAATAGTAATGGAGAGGTAATAGGAATAAATTCTGTTAAATATTCTTCATCTGGATTAAGTTCTAGTGCAAGTATTGAAGGTATGGGATTTGCAATTCCAATATCGGATGTTAGATCTATTATTGATAATTTAATTAAAGGTGTAAATGATACAAAGGCACTTACTCTTGGTATAGAAGGTTATATGACAAATTCTAATTATCGATTACCAGAAGGCTTTTATATATCTTCAATTAATACTGGTGGAAATGCTGATAAATCAGATTTAGAGGTTGGAAATATAATAACTGAAATTGATAATAATAAAGTAACTTCTCTTGAATCGATAAAAAGAGTCTTAAATAAAAAAGAAAGTGGGGATAGTGTTACTTTAAAAATAAAATATGTTAGTAAAAATGAGTATAAAGAGAAAGAAATAATTATATATTTAAGTTAAAAAAGGGCTAGAGTAATCTAGTTTTTTTTTGTTATAATTTATTAAGGAAGTGATTATTATGAATATAAAAATATTACATTTTGTTGAAGGTGCTAAAAAGGCAACTGGTATAACTGTTATTATTGATGTTTTTAGAGCTTTTACAGTAGAAGCTTATTTAATGAATAATGGTGCTCAAAAGATTATTCCTGTTGGAGATTCACAAATTGCATATGACTATAAAGAAAAACATAAAGATGCTATTTTAGTTGGTGAAAGACATGGTAAAATATTACCTGGATTTGATTATGGTAATTCACCATCTCAGTTAGAAAATGTCGATTTTACTGGTAAAACAGTTATACATACTACTAGTGCTGGGACACAAGGAATAGCAAATGCTACAAATGCAGAAATTATTTTGACAGGAAGCTTAGTTAATGCAAAGGCTACTGCAGAGTACATTTTAAATAATAATTATAAAGATGTATCCTTAGTTTGTATGGGATTAGAAGGAAAAGAACAAACAGATGAAGATAATTTATGTGCCTATTATATTAAGAGTCTTCTAGAAAATAATCCGATGGAATTAACTAGTGAAATAGAAAAGCTAAAGCAAACATCAGGAAAGAAATTCTTTGATGCTTCCTTACAGGAAGTTTTCCCAGAAAAAGACTTCTTTTTAAGTACAGAGGTTGATAAATACGATTTTGTTCTTAAATTAGAAAAAGATGAAAATAATTATGACTATATAAAAAAGATAGAGTTAAAAAAATAAGAGTAATTTTATACTCTTATTTTTTTAGTATGGTTTAGGATTGTTGTAAAGAAGTTCTATTATCCTATCTTCATTATTTTTAGAATGAGCATGTATTAATCGTTTCGCTTCCTCAACTTTTCCCATTTTTAGCAATAAGACATAATAAGGTAAAGCTCTATAAGTATCTGGGTAAGTATCCTTCCATGGCTTTTTTCCTTCAGAATAGTGAATTAAGACACTGTCTAGATTTACATTCCAATAATCTGCTGCATTAATTTGGTAATTATATGTATTATCCATAACTTTTATTTTTAAGAAGAATATTGAATTAATTGTATCTTGATCTTGAAAGTCAAGAATATTTTTATTTTTTTGAAGAAATTCATTTATTGTTTCTAATGGTGCAAAATCTCTATATTTTTTGGTATCTATTAATAATACACCACTATTTATATATTCTAAATCAAATGGTAATTTTAATCGTTCACATATGTCGTAATGTAGAAATACAACATCAGAACGTAACATATTTCTACATCCAGCTATTATATAATTACCTAAATCTGTATTATAGAATTCTTCTAAGCTTCCTTGACATACAATATCTGGATCTAAATATAATAATCTATCTACATCTTTAATTATAAAAGGTGAGAATAGCCTTAAGTAACATGTTTTTGTTATGTATTCACTTTTAATTACTGAAAGATTTAATTTTTTACTATCAATGTAATATAGTTTTAGCTCTCCAATATCATTGCTTTCTATAAAATTTTTTAACTTTTCTATTGATTTTTTTGATAATGAATCATCGTAGATAGAATGAATTGTTAAATTTTCATTATATAATCTAAGAGAAAAAAGCATATTTAGAGCTACATCAATGTAGTTATCATCAACTGTAATTAAGATATTCATTAAATCACTCCTATTTTTATTTTATATAAATATTATATCAATTATGCTTTTGGAAGTCTAGAATGTTGTTAGTGATTTTTAGATTGTGTTATAATAATTATAATGGTGATGATTATGAAAATTTATTTAGCTCATTCAAGAGAATTTGATTATGTAAATGAATTATATAATCCTATAAGAAATGATGAATTATTAAAAGAATATGATATTGTTTTACCTCATGAAAAAAATGATATATCTTCAAATACAAGAGAGTTTTATAATGATATTGATATTTTTATTGCAGAAGTTAGTTATCCATCAACTGGACTTGGAATTGAATTAGGATGGGCTTTTGATAATAATATACCTATTTATTGTATTTACAAGAAAGGTATGAAGGTTAGTGGTTCAATAAGTGCTGTTACAGATAAAATATTAGAGTACGATAGCACTGAAAAAATGATTGATATAATAAGAGAAATTTTAGATGAAAAAAGGAGAGTATTATGAAGATATTAGGGACATTTATGGTTCCTCATCCACCTTTAATAGTTGAGGAAATTGGTAAAGATAGAGTTGAAGATATAAAAAGTACTCTAAATTCTTATATGCAAATTGCAAAGGAAATTGGTGAGTTAAAACCTGACACTATTATTATTTCTAGTCCTCATGCTCCTTTTTTTAAAGATTATTTTTATTTACCAAATGAAGAAAAAGCTGTAGGTTCTTTTGCAAGATTTGGTGCTTCAAATGTTAGATTTAATCAAGAATATGATGTTGATTTAATAAAAGAAATAGAAGAAATTAGTAAAGAAAGAAATTTTCCTTGTGGACGAGTAGATTCAAATTATAATCTTGATCATGGGACAATGGTTCCTTTATATTTTATTAATAAATATTTAAATAATTATAAACTTGTAGTAGTAGGATTAAGTGATATATCTCTTGAAAAGAACTATGAAATGGGGAAAATAATTTTTGATGCAGTTAATAATTTAGATAGAAATGTTGTATATGTTGCTAGTGGAGACTTGTCACATAAATTACAAGAATATGGTCCATATGGATTTGCTAAAGAAGGACCATTATATGATGAAAAAATAATGGATGTTATGAGTCATGCTAGATTTGATGAATTATTAAAATTTGATTTAGATTTGTTAGATAAAGCTGCTGAATGTGGACATAGATCATTTATTATGATGAGTGGTTTTTTAAATAATTTAAAAGTTACTCCAAAGTTTTATTCACATGAAGATGTTACAGGAGTTGGATATGGCATATGTTCTTATTATGTAATTGATCCCTACATAGAACTTGCTAAAGGAACGATAGATTCTTATATAAGAAATGGTAAAATAATTGATATTCCTTTAGATACTCCTCAAGAATTACTTGATAAGAAAAGTGCTGTTTTTGTTTCTATTCATGAAAATGGTGATTTAAGAGGGTGTATAGGTACAATACTTCCAACAACAAATTGCATTGCACAAGAAATTATAAATAATGCTATTAGTGCTTCAACTAGAGATCCTAGGTTTGAGCGTGTAACTATAGATGAATTAGACAAATTAGAAATAAATGTTGATGTTTTAACAGCACCTGAAGATATAGATAGTGCTTCAAAATTAGATCCTAAAAAGTATGGCGTAATTGTTACTAGTGGATTTAAAAGAGGTGTATTACTTCCTGATCTTGATGGAGTTGATACAGTTGATGAACAAATATCTATTGCAAAGAGAAAAGCAGGTATTAATGATAATGAACAAATAAAATTACAAAGATTTGAAGTAATTAGACATAAATAGGAGGAGTAAGAATGTCATCTACAAAAGAGTATAAAGATTATATTTTAGAACAATTAAGACTATTAGATGGTATAACTTGTATACCGATGATGGGAGAATATCTACTTTATTATAATAGAGTTTTATTTGGTGGTATATATGATGATAGGTTGCTTGTTAAAAAGGTTGAAAGTAATAAGAAATATAATATGATAGAAAATATTCCTTATAAAAATGCTAAAGCAATGTTTCTAGTAGATGATTTAGATAATGAAGAATTGTTAAAGCAAATAATTATAGATACTTGTAAAGACTTAAAAAAAGGAAAACAAAAAAATTAGTTTCCTTTTTTTTGTGTTATAATTACTTTATAGTAGGTGGTTCTTATGAAAATATTTAAAAATATGAGATTAAGACAAGATATTTCAAAAATAAAAAAAATGAGAGATTCTGGTCAAGAATATATTTCTTATATTCTCGATAATATATTAGATCTAAATAATCCTGAAATATTACAATTGTTTGTTGAAGCTGTAAATAATGGTCAATTTAATGATGATATGATGTATGTTTTTTTGGAGTATAATCAATATTCAAAAATATTTTATGAAAATGATTCATTATTTGAACATCTTGTTGATTATTTTTCACATTATATTAACGATATACTTAGTATAGGTAGTATCAATTTAAGATTTTTTGATAAACGTTTTTTCTCAAATCCAAAGTTGGTTGAAAGAGTAATGAAAAAACTAAATATTAGTGAAATTGGAGATAAATTATTAGAAACAATTATCCCAAGTTTATACAATTATGAAAATATTAGTAAGGTGGAATTATTAAAAAGATTAGGATATAAAATTAATGAAGATATCGCTTTTGATTCGATTTTGAAGTCAAGCGATTATAGTCTTTATAATATTGAAAAATATGAGTTAGTAACACCATCTTTAGTAGATAGAATGTATAAATATAAATTTGATTTATTTAAGGAGTGGTGTAAGAGTGATTATAAAACTCCGATGCCAAAATTTGAAATTCCTATAGATTTTGAACCATCTCTAGATAATAAACTTGCAAATTATTGGAGATCTATGGATTTAATTATTATGAGACATTATGGTCGTAATGTTAGTGCATTAGAAGTTGTTATGCCATATGTTAAGGAATTTGCAAAAAGTAATAAATGTACTGATCCGTTTAGTGAAAGAGATGTTGAGGACATTTATAATGAATGGGTAGAAATTCATTATTATTTTCCAAGAAAAGAAATAAGAGATAGATTTTATAAAGACTTAGATACTAATGCTGGTCGTTTATTTGATTCCGATGGAATACCAAAAGACTTCTTATTTTCTGATGATTATCGTTTGGGATTATTGAGAAAAATAACTTGTTTTAATTATGAAGGCGGTGCACGTTATTCTAAAAGTTACCCTGATTATGATTTGATTGAGTTTTTACTAGCAAATATTGATAGAATACCTAAGGAGTATAGATTTATTTTTGATAAATTAAAAGAATTTAAAACTAATCAAAATGCTATTAGAGATTTTTTGTTGATTATGACTGACAGTCATAGAATGACAAAAGGTAATAGATTATATGATGAAAATGGATTTAATGAGAAATTCTATGAAGCATTATTAATTGGAGAAAATATATATACAATAGACGTAATTGATCCTAGTTGGCGTAGTCATTTCAGTGATAATGAAATAGGTTACATGAAAAAATATAAACGTGATTTCCCTCGTTATTTTTTGAGACGTTATTATGATGAAGAAAGAAAACATAGTCATGATATTGATCAAACTGATGAAAGGTTTCATACTTTAACTGATAGAGAACTTATAAAATATTATTTTGAAGATGGTAAACCTAATTTACTATTAATGGAACACTTATTATTTGATGTAAGTAATAGGAATATGTTAACTGGATTGGAAGATTGTTGGGATTTATTTAGTGCTGTTGAAAAAGCATATCTTAATTTCTTGATAGGTGTAGGTTTTGATAAAAAATTTAATTTGAATCGTCAAGAAGTAAATGAATTTTTTGATGAGAATGGACCAAAACTTGTTTTTTGTCAGTATTTATTTGATAAAAATGAATATGAGGCTATTTTGATTACTAAATTGCCATATAGTAAAGTGTTAGATTCAAAAAGTACTTTAATTGTTGATGGATATGCAAAAATTGATGATGATAAATTAAAACCTATTTATGTGGATTATATATCTAAAAATAAGGATGATATTTCTATTGATCATATAGTTTTGGTTGCTGATGTGTTAAAGAAAATATCATTATCTAATTCTACTGAAATAGTTGAATTACGTTCTTCGTTAGCTACTCAAATACTTGCAACTGAAAATCCAATGGAAAGTTTTGAAAAAGTAGAACAAGAGTTTTTAAAGACTAATATACCTACTGTTGGTAAAATATTTTCAGTTTTTGAAATATTGCATCCAAAGTTTAGTGGATTTGATTTTAGTGATTACTCTATGGTCTCTCCAATGTTGAAAAGTAATGGAAATTTAGCAAGACGTATAATGGTATTTTCAGATTTAGTAAGAGCATCACTTGGCTCAAATAATCGTACGATGATTAATTATGTTAATAATTTAAAAAATGGTAGTGCTCTATATGAAGAGTTAAAGCAAAATCCAGAAAGAATACTAACTGTAGAAGAAGAAAAAACTTTAAAAGTATTTATATCTCATTTGAAAGCTATGTATTTAAAATCATTTTTTGGAATAAATGTAAATGATTTACCTTTAACAGGTAATTATTTAGATGATATAGAATATATTAAAAAGCTAATTTCACCTGATGGTTCTATGGATTATGACTTAGCTGATAGATTAGTTGATATGTTTTGCCATTTTGCAGGATTTTCAACATTAGAGCAAATTGAAAGCTACATGAAAAAGAAAGTTAGTGATGCTGATTCTAGAAATGGAAGAAGGACTACTATTAGTATTGAAAAAGGTGACTTTATAAAGGGAATTAACGATGTTAAGTATCTAGGGCAAATACTTCAAAATGGATCTGTTTCTAAAGAATATTTAGGTGCTTATTCTAGCAGTGATCAAACACCGCTTGATACTGATTTATCTATGGTGTTAATTAATCCAAATGATATTGAAGAAGCAATACAATCAGTAGCAGCTAAAAGTTATGGCTCTAGTTCTAATTCTACAGGATCAATTTGGTTTGTTTTAAAGCAAGATGATCGTTTTGCTTTTACTAGAAGAAGTCCTAATGATCCTGATCAATCAATTGATGAAAATGTTGGATTTACAAAATTTGAAACATTTTATACTGGTGTGTGTGGTTATGATCATTATGGAATTAGAACTGGATTTTCATCTTCTGATATTGATTATATTGTTACTGAGCCATATGATAAAAGAGTTGGTCTTGAGATTGTTTTAAATGGTTTTTATATACCAGTATTTGATAAAAAAGGTAATTTAGTCTTTTCACAAGAAGATTACGATTTATTAAGAAGAAAAATGTCTGGATTATCATATTATAATTCAGGTGAATATGTTTTTTCAGATGATTTAATTGTTCCTGGAGTAGAAGATATGGCTAGCAAATTACCTGCTAGTATTGACGATATTATGATTAAGAGAAAGGCAATTAATGCTGTTGTAAGTGAAGTTTTAGCTAAATATGGTTTAACACTTAAAGATCATTTTGATGGAGATTTGACTGAAGGTTCTGCTGAACTTATAGATACTGGTTCAACTGGTCGTTATACAAATATGCCAGGTGATGGGGATTTTGACTTCATGTTAAAACTAGATAAGAGAATAAAGGAAAATCCTGAATTACTTGAAGCACTAAAAAAAGATTTATTGAAGGCTTTTAATAAGGAACATCATGAAAAAGATGAAATAATTGATAGTGGAGATTTTAGATTAAAAAAAGTTCATTTGTCTAGTTTACCAATGACTGTTGATATAGATATTTCATTTGAAACAAAAACTGATAAAGTTCAGTATTCTACTGATGAGGCTCTTAAAGATCGTTTAGCAAATATGAAAAAACAAGATAATGATAAATATTTATTAGTTGTATCAAATATTCTATTAGCTAAAGAATTATTGAAAATGGGAGAAGTCTATAAAAATGCAAAGAATAGAGATAATCCTCAAGGTGGATTAGGTGGTGTCGGTGTAGAAAACTGGATTATTCAAAATGGTGGATCATTAAAGAAGGCTGCAGAATCTTTCTTAGAATGTGCAAAAGGTAAAGATTTTGAACAATTTAGAAAGTCTTATGTTATTTGGGACTTTGGTCAAAACCATTTTGTGACAAGGCAAAATATTTATCCATATGATGATTTTGTTTATAATATGAGTAGTGCAGGATATTATAAAATGAAGAAGGTATTAATTGCATTCTTAAATACTTTAGGATATTCTTTAGACGGAAGTGAATATGGTTTGGGAGAAGGAACTGTTGAAGAAACAGAAAATGTAGGACAAAAAAAGTAAAATGGTACTAATAAGTACCATTTTTTTATTAAAAATTATTTATTAAGTAAAATTATATACATGTTATAATTAACTTAAAGTAGGTGGTCTTTGATGGAAATCTTTTTGATGGCGATTTTGATTTTGTTTTAAAATTAGATAGAAAAATAATTAATAATTTTGAATTATTTGAAAATTTGAAGAATGATTTATTGAAGGCTTTTAATAAGGAAAATCATGATTATATAGAAGTAACTGATAGTGGAGATTTTAGATTAAAAAAAGTTAATATTTCTAAATTAGAAGTAGATATAGATATTTCATTTGAAGCTAAAAATGATAAAGTTCTTTATTCTACTGATGAAGCACTTAAAGATTGCTTGCTTAATATTAAAAAGCAAGATAATGAAAAATATTATTTGGTATTAGCTAATATTTTATTAGCTAAGGAAATATTGAAAGAAGGATGTGCTTATAAAAATATAATGAGTTTTGATAATCCTCAAGGTGGGCTAGGTGGTATTGGTGTTGAATACTGGATTATTCAAAATGGTGGATCATTAAAGGAAGCTGCTGAGACATTTTTAGAATGTTCTAAAGGAAGAAGTTTCCTAGAGTTTAGTGATATCTATGCTATTTGGAATTTTGGTCAAAATCGCTTTTCTATAAGAGAAAACTCTTATCCACATAATAATTTTTCTTATTATAATATGAGTGATGATGGTTATTATAAGATGAAGAAGATATTAATTGCTTTTTTAAAAAAATTAGGATATTCTTTGGATGCAAGAGAATATGGAATATATGAAGATTAAATGGTGCTAGTAAGCATCATTTTCCAACTTAAAGGAAGTGTTGACAATTGAAAGTAGTAAGTATTAAAGATAATGATAAGTTTTTGGGTGAATATATAAAACTTTGTAATCTTGAATGGGGAGAAAAAAAGAAAAACGAAGAATTGTATTTGAAAGAAAAAAAGAAAGAGATATTAAGTGATGAAAAAGTAATATCAGTTTTAGGACTTATTGATAATGATGTATTAGTTGGTTTTATTTCTCTTTTTAAATATGATGGTGATAGTAGAAGAGATTTAACACCATGGTATGCCACTATGTATGTAAAAAAAGAGTATAGAAATAAAGGTTATTCTAAAATATTAAATGATGCATTATTAAAAGAAGCTTTAAGACTAGGATACAATAAGGTTTATTTAAAGTCAGAACTTAATAATTATTATGAAAAATTTGGTGCTATTTATTTGTGTATGTTAGATAATGGGGAAAAATTGTATTATATTGATGTTTGTTAAGCATTAATTAGCTTTTTTACTTGATTTTTAAAGCTTTTTGTGGTATAATTGCTACTTGCAAATGGGATGTATTTGATGTCAATAAGAATAATTAGAAGGGGGTATTATTTATGACAGTTAATTATAATAATGGTAAGGTAGAAAGTTGCGTATTAGTTGCAGAAATTGATGGTTATAATTATTACTATAATGTTGCTGTTTCTGATATTGAAAAAAGTATTAGAACAATTGAAGAGGCATATGATTATTATGATAAAATGTGTACTAGAATATACATATCTGGATTTACTTTAGTAGGAAAGTCTGATAATCTTTCACAAGAAGAGATTATTGAAAGAGTAGCTCGTAATGCTAGAAGCTTTAGAAAGCTTGATAATAGTACAGAAGAAGTATCTTATTTAAGATAAAATATGACTAGAGCAATCTAGTTTTTTTGTGCTATAATTTACTATAAAGGATGTGATTATATGAAAGTAAGAAATAATTATAATGAATGTTTAACTAATCTTGCATGTTCAATAAGAAAGTATTTTAATTTAGATTGTAAACATAATACTTTAGTCTATATTGATAATATTTTAAATGAGTATAAACCTAAGAATGTTGTAACTATTTTATGTGATGGGATGGGTTCTAATATTATGGATAGAATGCTTTCTAAAGATTCATTTTTAATTAAAAATAGAATAAAGTCTATTACATCAGTTTTTCCTGCAACTACTGTAGCAGCGACTACTTCTATTTTGACTGGACTTAATCCATGCGAAACTGGAATGCTAGGATGGGATATGTATTATAAAGACATCGATAAGATAATTACTGTTTATATGAATTCTGTTAAAGGCGATCCAGAGCATTTACCAATACAAGAAGCTATTGATTATAATAAGAAACATATGATTAGAAAATCTATATATGAAGAAATAGAAGAAAATGGTTTAGGAAAGGGGTATGGCTTATTCCCTTTTGGTAATGACAAATATGAAAATTTAGACGAGATGTTTAATAAAATTGAACAGTTATGTAATGAAGATGGAAAAAAATATATTTATGCTTATGATACTAATCCAGATTCTACAATGCATGAAATCGGTAGTGATAAAGAAGAAATAAAAGATATTATTGTTGATTTAAATAATAGAATAGAACAGTTGAGTAAAAAATTAACTGATACAGTTATTTTTGTTGTAGCAGATCATGGACATATTAATATTGAAAACTTATTTATTAAAGATTATCCAGATATTGAAGATTGTTTATTAAGAAATACATCTATTGAACCAAGAGCTGTTAATTTCTTTATAAAGAAAGATAAAAAAGAAGAGTTTGTAAAATTATTTGATAAATATTTTGGAAAATATTTTGATTTATATCCAATGGAAGAAGTAATAGAATCTAAGCTATTTGGTGATGGCAAAGAAAATGAGATATTTAGAGATGCTTTGGGTGATTATTTAGCCATTGCTAAAGCTGATAAAACTTTGCTTTATACTGGAAGTGAAGTATTAAAATCACAACATGCTGGATATACTGATGATGAAATATATGTTCCATTAATTGTAATTGAAACAAAAAAATAATAGTTATAAAGTTAGATAATTCTAACTTTTTTTGTTATACTTAATATAGGTGATTTTTTATGATAGGTAAGATGGAAATGAAACTTCCAAATTATGAAGTAAGTATAAATAATTACAATGGAATAATAAATAATAAAAAAGTGATTATAAGTAAGGAAGATATAAACGATATAATTCGTGTAATTAGAACCTGGAAAGAAAAATATAAAAGTAATGGATTAAGTGATTTTCATTATTATATTTATCTATATGATAATGATAATAAGTCTTTGGGAGATTATGCTTTTGATGGTGAATATCCAGAAGATTTTGATATTTTGCTTAGTATTATAAGGAATATTTATGAAAGCTAATAAGAGATTTAATATTAGAGAAAATATCATAGAAAATATACCTAAGATAATTGAATGTTTTGTAGAGTTTTATGGAGAAGAAAATAGACAAAAAATAGTTGATAAATTTAATAAATTAGTTATAGTTGGGTATCTTGATTTTAAAGGTTATGGTTCAATTCTTGATTTTGAAAAAAGTAAACTTGCTAATAGTTTAGTTGAAGAATTTAAAAAAGAAACTAATATTACTAGTAATGTGACAATAAATACTATATTTGGATATTTTATAAAAAATTTTGATAATGTTCCTCTTTTAAATGAATTAAAATTAGATTTGAATTATGATTTTAATAGAAAAAGTTTACTTAATTTTCTGAAAGATTATTCAAAAGAAGATTTAACTTCTCTTGATGAACCTAGAGCTAAAGAAGTATTAGAAGAATTAAAAAGACTTGTTCCATATATAAATCGTATTAAAGAAAAATATGATGAAAGATATAATGAAACATTAAAACAATATGATGAATATTTTGAAAGTATGGATAAGTTAGATAAAAAACTACTAAAACATTATACTGCTGAATTTTACAAAGATATTAGTGATTTGATTCGTGGTCCAGATAAAGAAATAATTGAAAGTGAAGAACTAGAAAATAAGCTTGAAAAACTTAAGACTTTAAAGCTTGTAATGGGTGGACCTTTGGATCTTTTAGGCCCTGGCTTATTAGATTCATTTTCAAAAGAAAGTGAAGAAATGTTAAATGATCCTGATATATTAGAATGGAAAAAGGATTCAATTAAGGATGATAGAGTTAGATATTTTAATGCTTTGGGTATTAATAAAGGTAAAAATAGTAGTTATGAAGATTATATGAATGATGAAATTTGTAAAAAAGCAGTACCTACAAAAGATAAAATAGAAAGGATTATTAAAACAAGAAATAAATATAAAAGAATAGCTATAATGGAATTATTGGAATCTATGCCTCATCATAAGTCTATTTATGATGAAATAAATAGTATGGATTTATTAATTAATCCCGAGGTTTCTAGATATATAAATAATAGAACAACTTGTATTTTTACTGATTATGTTTTGGAAAATGGAGAATATGTTGAAAGACCTATTCTATTCTTTGATGGTAGTTTAGCTGAAAGAAATATAGATTGTGCTCTTCTTCACGAATTAAATCATTTATATGAATTGAAAACAATAAGTGTTAATAAAAGTTCGATTAATGCTATTACTGGATGGGATATAGTACATGAAGACATTAAAGAGGATAATAGTGATGAACATTTTTTTGATCCAGAAAATCATAATAGAAAATATGAAGCATTCAATGAAGTTATAAATGAATTTATTGCTCAAGATATTTGCAAGATTATGCATGAAAAAGGATTGACGCTTACAAATGATATTAAAAATGTTTCTAATGCAACTGGTACTATTCATGATATAGTATTAAGAAATTTTACTAAAGATTTTTATATAGAATTTAAAAATGAAATTATTGAATCTAGAAAAGAAGGAAATATTTCGATATTATTAGAGATTGTTGGAAAAGAAGATTTTGATGAATTTAATGATTTATTATCAGAAATATATACAACTTTTAATGAAGGAACTATGTTTTCTATTTATGGTTCAATTAATAATAATGTAGTAACTGATAAGACAATGCTTTATATGTCTTATAAAAAAAGAACTGAAGAATATATGGAGAGATTTAGAGAAAATAAGGCAAAATATTTAAATAGCCATGGAAGTGCAATGAAAGTTTAAATTTTGACATTTTTATAGTTTTATGATATATTTTAATTGCTTTTGAAAGGGAGAAATTGTATGTTGAAAAATCAATTAACGACAACTAATACTACTACATTAAAATCAATTGTTTTTATTGATTGTTTTGGCATTGTTATAAAATAATTATTTATTTATGCGTTATTTAAGTCTATTACAATCAAGTAATAGACTTTTTATTTTTATTAAAAGGAGATGATTGTTATGACGGATAATTCTAGTGATACGATTTACTCCCAATCAAAAGTAAAATAAGAAAGAAGGATTAAAGATGAATGAAAAATGTGTAAAATTACTTAAAGAAGTAATTAATAAAAAATATCATAATGTTAGATATGATGATATGTCATTTAATGATGATGAATTTTATTATGAGTTTAAAGTAGATGAACAAGTAAGTGAAAATGATTTTGAAAAGATAGAAAAAGATATTAATAAGATTGATAGCGGTGTATATGTTAAATTATTAAGAATTAGTGGTGTTTATTATAAAGGTAATTCTAATAATGAAATGATTACAAGAATAGTTGGAAAAGCTTTTTCTAGTGAAGAAGAATTAAATAATTATAATTTATTTATTGAAGAAGCTAAAGAAAGAGATCATAGAAAAATAGGTCAAGATCTTGATTTGTTTTGCTTTAGTGATTATGTAGGAGCTGGGCTTCCTTTATTCACACCGAGAGGAACTGTTATTATTGATGAATTGAAAAAAGAAATGGAAAGAGTGTGTAAAAAGTATGGTTTTCAAAAAGTAAGTTGTCCATCTCTTGCTGATATATCTTTGTTTGAAACTTCTGGGCATGCTGCTAAATTTAATGATGAATTGTTTAGAGTTGAGTCTCCTAAAGGACATAAGTTTGTTTTAAAACCAGTACAATGTCCACATCATACTCAAATATATGCTTCTAAGTTAAGAAGTTATAGAGATTTACCAATTAGGTATATGGAGTCTGATAAGCAATATAGAGCAGAACTTCAAGGAGCTGTTGGTAACAGTTTATCAAGAGTATATGCTATTACTGTTGAAGATGGTCATGTATTTTGTACTAGAGAACAAGTTAAACAAGAAATAGTTAATATTTGTAATTTGATAAAAGATTTTTATTCTAGAATGGGATTATGGGACAATCATTGGGTTTCTTTGTCAGTTAGAGATTATAGTCATCCTGAAAAATATATAGGAGAAAAGGAAGATTGGGATTTATGTGAGAATCTATTAGAAGAAATATCTAATGAACTTGGTCTTGATGCTAAAAGATGTGAGGGAGAAGCTGCTTTATATGGGCCAAAATTAGATTTTATGTTTAAAGATGCTCTTGATAGAGAAATACAAATACCTACTGTTCAGCTAGATTTTGCTACTCCAAAAAGATTTGGATTATTCTATATAGATGAAAATGGGGATAAGAAAGTTCCTGTTATGGTTCATAGAGCAGTACTTGGATCATATGAAAGATTTTTAGTTCTTTTATTAGAACAATTTAAAGGGGTTTTACCTGTTTGGCTATCTCCAATACAAGTTAATATAGTTCCTGTTAATATGAAATATCATGAAGAATATTGCAAGAAAATAAGAGATGTTTTGCTAGATGAAGATATAAGAGTAGATTTTGATGATAGTGAAGAAAGATTTAATAAAAAGATAATGCAAAGTAATATTATGAAAAATCCATATACTATTATAATTGGGGACTATGAAAGAGATAATAACATGGTTAGTTACAGAAAATATGGAAGTGATGAGAACTATCAAATAAGTATAGAAGAGTTTATAAAATATATTAAAGAAGAAATAAGAAAAAGATAGTGTAAAATAAATATAAAGAAGGTGATGACATGAATATTGAAAAGTTTTGTGAGATTTATGAACTTGGTACAGTTATTAATATTTCAAAGATAACCGGTGGATTAATGCACAAAATGTTTAAGGTTGAAACGACAAAAGACGTTTATTGTATTAAACTATTAAATCCCGAAGTAATGAATAGAAAAGAAGCTTATGATAATTTTGTTATATCTGAGAATATTTCAAATCTTGCTAAAGATAATAATATTCCAGTATCAAATGCACTTAAAATAAATGGAAATTATTTAAATAAATTAGATGATTTTTATTATATGGTATTTAAATATATTGATGGTAAAGTGTTGAAAGATAGGGAAATAACTGTTGATCATTGTAAAAAAATAGGACATTTATTAGCGCATATTCATTTATTAAATTATGAAAGTATTGGATTAAAAGTAGAACAAAATCATGTTAATGATGAATATGATTGGAAGGATTATATAAATAACCCTAACTTTTCGTTGATGTCATATAGTTATCTTTATTTAGGAAATTATAAAAAGTATTATTCATTATTAAAAAGAGTGAATGAAAGATATAATGATAGTAATAATAAATATGCTATATGTCATAGAGATTTAGATCCTAAAAATGTTATGTGGAAAGATAATAACCCAATTGTTATTGATTGGGAATCTTCTTGTGTTGATAATCCATTTAGGGAATTATTTGAGGTAGCTTTAAACTGGTCTGGATTTTTAAGTGATAATTTTAGAAAAGAAAAATTTAAAGCAGTATTTGAAGAGTATTCTACTATCATTAAGTTAGAAAATGTTAAGTGGTATTCAATTATATGTGGAAATTTAAAAGGAAGATTTGATTGGTTAAAGTATAATTTGGATAGAAGTTTAGGTATTATTACTAGTGATTATTCTGAACAAAAGTTAGGAGAGAAAGAAGCACATAGTACAATTCATGAAATAAATAGATACATAGATTTAATAGGTGAGTTTCATGATATTATTAGTCGTTTAGTTATTAAAGAAGAAAATAATTATGAAAATATAATTAATAAAATAGTAGAATCTAATAAACTTCTTGAAGAAAAAAGCTATTATAAAATACCTGCTGGGTTTACAAATACTATTTATTCTTTTGATAAATATATAGTTAGAATTTGTACAAATATAGATAATGAAAAAAAATTTGAAAATGAAATTAACTTTTATAAAGAGAACAATAATATAGAAGGAATACCTAAAATGTATTATTATGATATTTCAAAATCTGTAGTACCATATTATTATGAAATAATAGAAAGAATTCGTGGAAATACTTTATATGATATTTGGTATAGATTAAATAATGAAGAAAAAGAAAGTATAGTTAAGAAAATTGTTAATATAGTAAAACAGTTACATTTAATAAAGGTAAATAGTTATAATTTTGAAGAAACAATGAAATCAAAAGTTACTGAACTAAGTAACAAATGTAAGCTTGATGAAAATATATATAAAGAATTAATTAATATTGCAAGTACATATTTTAAAGATAATGTATTTGGATTAATTCATGGAGATTTACATTTCGACAATTTTATTTATGATGGTAAGAATTTATTCTTAATTGATTTTGAAAGATGTATGCCTGGACCAATTGATTATGATTTTAGAATATTTGCAAGATATGATAAAGAGCCATATTTATGGGCAAGTATAGATACTGATATGTTAACAGTAGATTGTGATTATCAGGATTTTTTACAAATGCTTTTTGATAATTATAAAGAGTTAAGAGAAGTTCCAAATATTGATAAAAGATTAGATTTTTATAGAATATTAGAATTATTAGATAATTATAAAAATACTAAAAATAAAGAAAGACTTTACGAAGTTATAAATCTTATTGAAAAAATAAAAAGATAAAATAAAGAAATATGATATAATGATAATAGGAGGACTTTGATATGTTGGATGAAAATAGTGAAGAATATAAACAAATGTTAGCTGAAAAGGCAAAAGCATGTATGGCTTTAATTGAAAAGGTTAAAACAGCTACTAAAATTTCAAGAAGTGAATTTGATCAGGAAAAGAAACAATATGTAACTATTACTGAAGAAATACCTGAAGGAGTTAAGGAAGCTGCAATTGAATATCTTATGCAATTAGCAACTAATAATTATGAAACTTATACAATTTTTCATGGACAAGATGGTACAGCTGATCATATTTTTTGGTTACATTATAGAGATGGAAAAATTTCACTACGTAAAGAAATAGATTATGGGATGATGTTACACGATACTTATAGCGGGGCAAGTATTGAAGAATTTCTTTATGGTATGTCTGTTTTAGAAAATTGTAAGAAAACTATGAGAAGTGTAAAATTAGATAGAAAACCATAATTGATAAACTAGACTAGATTATTCTAGTCTTTTTTTATTATTTGTGATAGGATAAGTATGTACGTGTTAGGAGGAATTATGATTTATTCAAAAGAAGTAGAAAACATGTGCCCTGTTAAGGGTATAAGTCATGGTGCTGCTCCTATTCCAGAGGAAGGGAAATGGGTACAAGCTAAAGAAATAAAAGACATTTCCGGATTAACTCATGGAATTGGATGGTGTGCACCACAACAAGGAGCTTGTAAGCTTACTTTAAATATTAAAGAAGGAATTATTCAAGAAGCTTTAGTAGAAACTATTGGATGTAGTGGTATGACTCATAGTGCTGCTATGGCTGGAGAAATACTAGTTGGTAAGACAATACTTGAAGCATTAAATACTGACTTAGTATGTGATGCTATTAATACTGCCATGCGTGAATTATTTTTACAAATAGTATATGGTCGTTCTCAATCAGCATTCTCTGAAGGTGGGCTTGCTATTGGAGCAGGACTTGAAGATTTAGGAAAAGGTACTAGAAGTATGACTGGTACAATTTATTCAACTAAAGCAAAAGGTGCAAGATATCTTGAACTTACTGAAGGTTATATTGTTGAAATTGGATTAGATAAGGATAATCAAATCATTGGATATAAATATGTTAATCTAGGAAAGATGATGGATAACATCAAAGCTGGAATTGAACCAATGGAAGCTATAGAAAAAGCTAGTGGTAAGTACGGAAGATTTGATGAAGCGGTTAAGAAAATTGACCCTAGAAAGGAATAGAGAACATGGCATTATTTGAAAGTTATGAAAGAAGAATAGATCAAATCAAACCAGTTATGAAGAAATATGGTATCAAAGATTTTGATGATGCTAGAAAGATTTGTACTGATTTAGGTTTTGATCCTTATGAAATAGTAAAAGGAGTTCAACCAATTTGTTTTGAAAATGCTTGTTGGGCTTATACTTTAGGAGCTGCAATTGCTATTAAATCAGGAAGAACAAAAGCTTATGAAGCAGCAAAAGCAATTGGAGAAGGATTACAAGCATTTTGTATTCCTGGAAGTGTTGCTGATGATCGTAAAGTAGGATTAGGACATGGAAATCTTGCTTCAATGTTATTATCAGAAGAAACTAAATGTTTTGCATTCCTTGCAGGACATGAATCTTTTGCAGCAGCAGAAGGAGCAATTGGTATTGCTAAAAATGCTAATAAAGTTAGAAAAGAACCATTAAAAGTTATTCTTAATGGATTAGGAAAAGATGCTGCTCAAATTATTTCTCGTATTAATGGATTTACTTATGTTAAAACAGAATTTGATTTCTTTACTGGAAAAGTAAAAGTTGTTGAAGAAATTAAATACTCTGATGGAGAAAGAGGAAAAGTTAGATGTTATGGTGCTAATGACGTTAGAGAAGGAGTTGCTATAATGACTCTTGAAGACGTTGATGTATCTATTACAGGAAACTCTACTAACCCAACTAGATTCCAACATCCAGTTGCAGGAACATATAAGAAAGAATGTATTGAAAGAGGAAAGAAATATTTCTCAGTTGCATCAGGAGGAGGAACAGGAAGAACTCTTCACCCAGATAATATGGCAGCAGGACCTGCTTCATATGGTATGACAGATACTATGGGAAGAATGCATAGTGATGCACAATTTGCAGGATCATCTTCAGTTCCAGCTCATGTTGAAATGATGGGATTAATTGGAATGGGTAATAACCCAATGGTTGGTGCAACAGTATCAGTAGCAGTTGCAGTTGAAGAAGCAACTAAAAAAAGTAAAAAATAAGCAAGAGTAATCTTGCTTTTTTTATGTTATAATAATAATTGGAGGATGGCTATGGAAAAAACAGAGAATTTTGAAAAACTAAATAGATTTTTTGAAGCAAATCTAAGAATAAAAGAAGCAATAGCAACTTCAGCACCTCCAGGTATTTTTCAATATTTTGATGAAGAAAAATATAGTAATAAATTAGAAGAAAATATAAAATTTATTTTTAGTGAATTAAGAAATATTGTTAAAGATTTTTTTGGACAAGCTTCAATATTTTATTTAAAAGTTCAACAATTAGAAGTAGATACAAAACATGAGTTTTATAAATGTGGGCTTGATAAGAAAAAGTTAAGAGAATTCTATAATAATTTTATTTCTTATATGAGTCCTGAGTTTGTTGCATTAGTAAAAGAGTCATGTGTTGGATATACAATTGATAATCGTAAATATGATCCAATGGATAAATTTACTACTGTTAATGAATTATTACATTATCTTCATTGTTATATAATGAATAGTAATTTTCTTTATCAATCTATTCCATTAATAAGTGAGAAAAAGAATTTCTTTAATTATCCAATTACATATAGAGGAACAAAAACAGAGATGTTTGATTCAATTTATGAAAACTTTCCATTAGATTTAGATGTTGGACATACGGATTTAATTTCATTAAATGATAAGAAATTATTAATGATGGTAAGAGATAGAGGACATGCTTTAACAATAGAATTAACAATAAAAGGCAATATAGCAAGATTTGAATATTTTATTCCTAAATTATGTAATGTTGATATGATTAATTCTCTTCCAGGAGTAAATAAAGTTAAAGAAAATTCAAGAGTAGGTACAACAGGAGTATTTGAAATACCAGTACAAGGGCTTCCTTACATGGTATATGATTTTATTTCAAGAGTACCAATGGATAAAGATATGCCTAGTATTCAAGCATGGAAAGTAGGAAAGTAGGGGGATTATTATGAAAAAACTTTCACAAGAATTTGAAGATTTAGATAATTATTTTAGATTAGTAAGATATAGAGATGAGACTGATTATTTTCTTCCAGAATAATATGATGAATTACAAGAAATAATTCAAAGAAGTGATAGAGCTAAAGAAATGGAACAAGCAAGAATAGAACTTTATCGTGGAAGAATAACAGAAGAACAATATAAAGAGTTATGTGATGCTCATTATAAAGATTTAGAAGAAGCAAGAAATAAAGAAGATACTGAAGAAAAAATAGAAAGAAAGAGATGCTGGGAAGATTATACTAGTGAAGAAAAAACAACTTTACTTACTCATTGGTTTTATTATTATGGTGGAACTTTAATGACTCTTAAAGACATGGAAGACTTTAGAAAACTTGTTGCAGAGAGGCAAGATGATATTTTTGATCATATCGTAACTAGTTATGCTAAATACTGTACTATTCAATCTAATAGGTTGGTATATGCCATGAGAGATAATGCAGTAGATAATTTATTTAGCTCATCTTTAGATGAAGAAACAATGAAAGAATTAGATGAAAAAGAAGGGGTTAGAAGAATAATATCTAGTGAAATAATAGAAACTTTTATTAGCCCAGAGCCACCAGTACCTATGGATATAAGAATAGTTGTAAAAGGACCAGTAAAAGAAAAAAGAAGAAAGCCTCCTAAAGGTAATAATTAACAGGTGATATTATGGAAACAGAAGTAAGATTTTATTATTCAATTGATAGTAAAGATAAAGTTATTAGGTATTTAAAAAACTTTAATGAATTAAAATATTTTGGAAGATTCTATGAATGTACAGATCAATATAATCATCCAATGAAAGAATATGATTTCTATAGTAAAGAAATAGATGGAAGATTTCGTGTAAGAAAAACAGTTGGAGATAATGTTTCAAAATGTATGATTACATGGAAGAGAAGATTAAAAGATAATGTTAGAGAATTAATTCATAAGGAAGAAGAAATAGAAGTAGCTATTAATCCAGAAGAATATGATAATTTATGCAGCTTACTTACTGATGTTTTACATTTAAGTTTGGTTGAAAGTTATGAAAGATATCGTTCTATATTTAGTAATGAAGATGTAGAAATAGTAGTAGATGAATATCCTTTTGGATTATGTATTGAAATAGAAAATAAGAGTAAGAAAAAAGATGCAGAAGAAGTAATTAAAGAATGGTTAAATAAACTAGATTTTGATATTAAAGATGCTTATAGATTATCATGGGATGATAAATATTCTCTTCTATGTAAAGAACAAAATAAGAAGGTAGAAAGCATCGTAAGATTTGATAAAGAGATGCCTAAAATAAACAATATTTTTGACAAAAAAATATAAGATTTTAACTCTTGGATGATTTAATAAAAATCATCTTTTTTTATTGCAATTTTTAAGTTTCTATAATAGAAATCATAGAATTTTTAAAAAAAACCTTGAAATTAATTTTTTTTCCCCTATAATAAAGACTTGCAAGATTTTATTAGGGATACAATGCATTCCGGCAATTATGCATAGCCTTTTTTAAAGTCTGAAAATATTATTCTAGGGGGGATAAAATTGAAGAGAAAGAAAACAAAGATTTCTAGTAAACTTAGTCTTTATCTTTATGCTTTTATTGCTTTCCTTGGACTTATGTCAATTGTGACAGGTTTAGGTATTAAAGTATATGAAAGTAGAATAGAAAGAGCTGAGTTATTAGAAGCAGGAACACCACCTACACGTCATAAGTTTAGAACCAACAATGGTGATGGAACTTACAAAATATCTTTGGACGTAACAGGTGAGTCTGAACTTAAAATCAACAAAGTTAATGTTGCTGTTGTTTTTGACCGTTCTGGAAGTATGAACTTCCCTGCAGTTAATACAAGTCCTACTGGTAGATATGGAATAACTAGTAGTGGATTTGTAACACTTTATTCTAATAGTAACTGTTCAACTGCAATTAATAATAACACTACAGAAGGACCAGTATACTATTACAGAAATAGAGTTTGTACACTATATGGTGAAGCAAGATATACTAACAACAACGTAACTACTCCAGTACGTATGACTGATGCAAAAAGTGCAGTTAACAATCTAGCCCAAATATTGTTATCAAACAATGGTAAGGTAGTAGATGGAGAAACATTGCCAAATGATTTAGTTGAAATGACACTTATTAGTTTTTCAACTCAGTCTAATACAACACAAAAGACAAACAGTTATTCAACATTCTCTAGTAGAGTTAGCAACCTAACTTCTGATGGTGGAACTAACTGGGAAGCAGCATTAAATGATGCTTTGAACTTTAGTTTTAATGATGATAATCCAACATATGTTATCTTCGTATCTGATGGTAATCCAACATTCCGTTCAACACGTGGTGGAGGAACTCAAGGTGAAGATGCTGAGTATGGAAATTATAATCCTGCTGTTTATGGTTCTGGATCTACTGACAACAATGGAAAGAACTATAGTTATGCAAGAGAAAAAGCTAAAGCAATTGTTGATGATGGTATGAAGTTTTATGCCATAGGTGCATATGGAAATGTTGATAAGATGAATAATCTTGTTAACTATGCATATACAGGAGATGATGATACTGCTCCAACTGATGGAACGTATTATTACAATGCTTCTAATTCAGAAGAATTAGATGATGCTTTAAATAAAATCCTAAATGATATTCAAAAAGAAGGTATTGGAGATGTTCAAATACTTGATGGTACTACACAAAATGTAGAATTATCATCTGGAACATTTAACTTACTTGAAGTTGATGAAAATTCATTTAAGTATTATACAAAAGCAGAAGGAGCTACTGATTGGACTGAATGGACTATAACTGATCCAGATATGCAAGCTAAACTTGTAAATGGAGAAGTTAAATGGGATATCAGTAAATTAGGAGTTCTAGAAAATGGAACTACATATAAAGTAGAATTCGATGTATACCCATCACAGTATACAAATGACTTAATTGCCGATTTAAAAAATGGAAAGGTACAATATTCACAATTAGAAGCTTCAACTGGTGAATATGCTGGATTGTCACAGTATATCAGTGAAGATGATGGTGAATACTATCTAGAAACTAATACAGAAGCAAAATTAAAATATAAAGATACTCGTATTGGAGAAGATGAACTTGAAGTAGGATATGATAATCCTGATCCTGTTGATACATTACCTGATCAAATTAAAATGCATAAACAATGGGAAAATGATTATGATGCTAGAAGAGTTAATTCAGTAAGTATTGATGTATTAAGAGACAATAGTTTCTTCTATAATGTTAATTTATCTGTAGATAATAACTGGAGTGCTGGACCTGTAAATATTTCTTCAGGACTAATGCGTGTTAGTTACAATGGAACAACTATTACAGGAATTGAAATATTAAACTCTGGACATGATTATACATACAGTGAATTAGGAGAAGAAGCTTATAACTGGGAAATGGTTGCCCAAACAATTCACCCAATGGTTATAAATGGTACATTAAAAGAATTAATTTTAATTGATGAAGCTGTTACAGAACAATATACAACAGATACTAATCCACTAGCACAATATACTTATCCTGAAGCAATGAAGGATACTTCAAGAATGTTCTATCAACAAAATGGGTACAATTATTATAGATTGCAAGAAGGATCAACTAAAGTTTATGTTGAAACAGCAATTACTCAACCAACAATTGAAGCTTACAACTATCGTAGAAGTAATTTAAATGTTCAAAAATTAGTTGATGGAGATAGTGCAAATCCAGAAGATTTATTTGAATTCACTATAGATGTTCAAGATCCAGGACTAAATTCTGGAGAAGATTTATGGTTCTCTGTATTTAGAAGTGGAGAAGGATGTCTTGAATTAGATGATCAACTTGACACAAGTGTTTGGGTTAAGAAAGTAGATGACGCTGATCAACAATGTCATTACTACTATCATGCTGCTAAGAATTCTGGAAGCTTCCCAACATTAGTTGTTAAAATGAGAGCAAACGATAATTTACGTTTCACTAACTTAACAACACAAGCTACATACGATGTTAAAGAAACAGATAAACCTCTAAACTATATATATAGTAAAGGTGAAGTTAAAGCATGGTATGGAAGAGATGATGATGAAGTACCAAGTGAATATAAAGTAGCTGAATACTTAGATAAAGAAGTTAAAGGGGAAATAACATTAACAAATACTTCATTCTATGTATATATGACTAATACTTATGAATTAGTAAATGTAGAAGTAGAAAAAGAATTTATTGATGAAAATAACCAAGATGGTATTAGACCTACAACTATAACAGTTAATCTTTTAGGAAAAGATAAACAACCTGTTAAAGATGAAAATAATGAAAACATGACATGTGAAATTACTATTGATGAAAATGGTAAAGGATCATGTAAGTTTGAAGGTTTACCAAGATTCGATGAAGAAGATAATGAAATCGAATATACTGTTGATGAAGTTGCTATAGAAACTCCAGAAGGACATGCGACTGGATATACAGTTGAATATGTTGATTCAAGAGTAACTGAAACTACAACTGATCCAACAACAGGAGCAGAAGTTACAACAATCGTAACTGTTGGTAAGTTTATTTGGAAGATCAATAATACTCATACTCCTGAAACTGTAGATATAGATGTATCTAAAGTTTGGGATGATAATAATGACCAAGATGGTATAAGACCTGAAAGTGTTCAAGTTCAATTAAAGAAAGATGGAACAAATGAAGGTGATCCAGTAACATTAAATGAAGATAATGAATGGACTTATACTTGGGAAGACCTTGATAAATATGCTGATGGTGAAGAAATTGTTTATACAGTAGAAGAAATCGAAACAAGTAAAATAACAGGAACTGATGGAGCAGGAACATATGCTTATGAAGTAACTGGAAGTGTTGAAGATGGATTTACTGTTACAAATACTCATACACCAGAAGTAACAACTGTAACTGTTGAAAAGGCTTGGGCTGATGCAGATAATCAAGATGGAATTAGACCTGAAAATGTTCAAATTCAATTAAAGAAGAATGGAACAAATGAAGGTGCTCCTGTAACACTTGATGAAGCTGGAGAGTGGACTTACACTTGGGAGGACCTTTATAAATATGCTGCTGGGGAAGAAGTTGTTTATACAGTTGAAGAAGTTACAACAAGTGTAATTACAGGAACTGATGGACCTGGAACTTACAAATTTGTAGTAACTGGAACTCAAGAAGCTGGATATGTAGTAACAAATACACATACACCAGAAGTAACAACTGTAACTGTTACAAAAGCTTGGGAAGATAATGATGACCAAGATGGAATTAGACCTGAAAGCGTTCAAGTTCAATTAAAGAAGAACGGAACTGAAGAGGGAGATCCAGTAGCATTAAATGAAGATAATGACTGGGCATATACTTGGACAGAACTTGATAAGTATGAAGGCGGAGAAGAAATCGTTTATACAGTAGAAGAAATCGAAACAAGTAAAATAACAGGAACAGATGGAGCAGGAACATATGCTTATGAAGTAACTGGAAGTGTAGAAGATGGATTTACTGTTACAAATACTCATACACCAGAAACAACAGAAGTAACTGTTGAAAAAGTATGGGATGACAAAGCTGATCAAGATAGAATTAGACCAACAAGTGTTCAAATTCAATTAAAGAAAAATGGTAGCAACTTTGGTTCAGCAATAACACTAGATGAAGATAATGAATGGACATATACATGGCCAGAATTAGATAAATATGCAGATGGAGAATTGGTTGAATACACTGTAGCTGAAATAGAAACTAGAGTTATTACTGGAAATGATACTGCTACAACATATAAATACGAAATAACTGGTGACCAAACTACTGGTTATGTAGTAACAAATACACATACACCAGAAACAACTAGTGTAAGTGTTGAAAAAGTTTGGGATGACGAAGATAACCAAGATGGAATAAGACCAACAAATGTACAAGTTCAATTAAAGAAAAATGATTCTAATTTAGGGGATCCTGTAACATTAAGTGACGATAATGATTGGTCATATACATGGGAAGGATTAGATAAGAATCTTGCGGGAGTATTGGTTGAATACACTGTAGAAGAAGTAACAACTTCTGTTATTACTGGAGAAGACAAACATGGAACTTATTCATTCGAAGTTAGTGGTAGTCAAGCAAATGGTTATGTAGTAACAAATACACATACACCTGATGTTAAAAATATCGAAGGAACAAAAACTTGGGACGATGCAGATAACCAAGATGGTAAGAGACCAGCAAGTATTACAGTTAAGTTATTAGCTGATGGAGAAGTTTATGATACTGTTACAGTAACAGAAGACGACGACTGGGCTTATAGCTTTGAAGATGTACCTGTATACAAAGATGGAGTAGTAATTGTTTATACAATTGAAGAAGCTCCAGTTGATGGATACTCTACAATAATAAATGGTTTCGATATCACTAATAGTTACACACCAGAGCTTACAAGTGTTAATGGTGTTAAGACTTGGGACGATGCTGGAAACCAAGATGGTAAGAGACCAGCAAGCATAAGAGTTCAATTAAAAGCTAATGGAGAAGTAATTAAAACAGTTACAGTAACAGCAGACGATGGTTGGGCTTACAGCTTTACTGGATTACCAAAATATGAAGATGGAACAGAAATAGTTTACGCAGTAGATGAAGAAACTGTTCCTACAGGATATGAAAAGAAAATATCTGGATTCAATATAACTAACTCTTATTTACCTGAGACAATTAATATCGAAGGAACAAAGACTTGGGACGATGCCAACGATCAAGATGGTAAGAGACCAACAAGTATAACAGTTATATTAAAAGCAGATGGTGAAGAATATAGAAGAACAACTGTTGGAGCTTCTAACAATTGGTCTTATAGCTTCACTGATGTACCAGTATATAAAGATGGTACAAAGATTGTTTATTCAGTAGATGAGGAAACTGTACCAGAAGGATACGAAAAATCAATTGCTGGATATGACATTACAAATACACATACACCAGAAACAACTAGTGTAAGTGGTGAAAAGATTTGGCAAGATGCTGATAACCAAGATGGTAAGAGACCAGCAAACATAACAATTAAGTTATTAGCTGATGGAAAACAAGTTGATTCTGTAACTATTTCAGAAGACGACGACTGGGCTTATAGCTTTACTGATTTACCAAAATATAGTAACGGTAAAGAAATCTCTTATACAATTGATGAAGTAGATGTACCAGATTATGACTCTACTGTTGATGGATACAATATTACTAATAAGTATGTTCCTGAAACAATTAGTGTATCTGTAAATAAAGTATGGGATGACGATAATGATCGTGATAAAGTAAGACCTACAACAATAAAGTATAATTTATTAGTAGGTGACGAAATTAAATTAAGTAAAGAAGTTACAAGTGCAGATAACTGGGCATATACATTTAGTAACTTACCAAAATATAGCAAGGGTGTTGAAATTGTTTATACTGTTACTGAAACTCCGGTTGATAAATATACAACAACAGTTTCAGGAGATGCAGCTAAAGGATTCACATTCACAAATAGCTATACACCTGAAAAAATATCTGTAAGTGGAGTAAAAGTTTGGAATGATGCTGATAACCAAGATGGTAAGAGACCAACATCTATAACAATTACTTTATATGGAAATGATGAAAAGGTAGAAAGTAAGTCTGTTACAAGTATAGATAACTGGGCATTTACATTTGATGATTTACCAAAATATGATCAAGGTGTTGAAATAGGATATACAATTAAAGAAACAGAAATTACTGGATATGAAGCAGAAATCACTGGAAACTTTAAAGATGGATATACTGTTAAAAATACACATATTCCAACTACAGTAACTATTAATGGTGAAAAGAGTTGGGTAGATAGTAATAATAAAGATGGTCTAAGACCAACAAGTATTACTGTTAACTTAAAAGCAAATGGAGAGGTAGTTGATACAGCTACAGTTACTGAAGCTGATGAATGGAAGTATACATTTGCTGATAAACCAGAATATGAGAATGGTTCTAAGATTACTTATACAATTGAAGAAGTACCTATAGACCACTATGAAACTTCATATGATGGATATTCAATAGTAAATACTCACAATCCAAAAGACGTAACTATTGAAGGAGTTAAGACTTGGGATGATGAAGATAATATTTATGGTAGACCTGAAAGTATAACTGTTAGATTAACAGGTAAGAAAGGCGACGAAGTAATTATTACTGATTCTAAAGAAGTAACAGCAGAAGATGAATGGAAATATTCATTCACTGGACTTCCTGAATATAAAGATGGAGTACTTATTACATATTCTATATCTGAAGATGATGTACTAGATTATAGTACAACATATGATGGATATAATATTAAGAATACTTATACACCAAGAACAGTTGATTTCGCTGGTGAAAAAATTTGGGATGATGCTGATGACCAAGATGGTAAACGTCAAGAATCTATAACAATTAATTTGTTAGCAGATGGAGAAGTAGTTGATACTGCAATAGTAAGTGAAGAAACTGAATGGAAGTTTGCATTTACTGGAAAAGTTTACTATGCAAATGGTAAGAAGATAGAATATACAATTGAAGAAGTTAAGGTTGAAGGATATGAAACAGGATTAGAAACAGAAACTGATGAAGAAACTGGAAACATAACTTTCAATATCACAAATACTCATACTCCTGAAAAGGTTTCCTTCAAGGTAACTAAACAGTGGGCTGATGAAGATAATTATGATGACATAAGACCAGATACATTAACAGTATACTTATATAAGACTGTTAAAGGTACAAGAACAAA
>JAEEGL010154476.1_pt1 | contig 31212 bp, 33 predicted proteins | sample 9134231 | NCBI WGS metagenome assembly JAEEGL01 (sample SAMN16246548, study PRJNA631951) | gut metagenome | biome: gut microbiome; feature: rumen; material: fiber-attached | host: Bos | place: Iran: Karaj | collected 2018-10
AACACCTGCCAGCCATTGCCGCCATTCTTGAACTCTTTTCTCACTGCTGAAATCTGAAATTTTGCTTCCATAATTCTGAAATTTAAATTGTTAGACATTTGTTTTTGATTTTACACTGCTTCAAGACAAGGGGTGATAAGGCTGTAAAATGCAAGGAATTTGTAATTTATTTTCACCTGTGGGCGTAGCAATTATTTCGAGGCTTGTCCCGAAAAAATTTGAAAATAAATTCCAAATAGCGGATGGAATCCCGGTACTTGCAGACAGACTGCCCCTTGTAACTTTGCAGTGATAAACATCAAGTTAAAACAATATGTCGCCCGGACAATGAAATGAGGAATATGGCCAAAGCAAAAGTGGCTCCGCTATCAGAATGATAGCAGAGCCACTGACGAAGATGAGGCTGTAAACAGAGAAAAGAGAGAAAAAGGAGAATGGCGGTATGGCTATAGGCAGGAACGCTGGCGGGAATATGGCGAATGCTACGTGTCAGCAGTTTCTGCTGTCACTGTCTTAGCATCCATATTCTCGTCCAGCGTGGTGAGTTGTATGATAGGGCATTCGGGGTAGCAATCCTTCCACTTGTTGAATTTCATGATGATGCGGTGCACGTTGAAGAGCAGGTCGTGATACGGCTTCTGCAGCGACTGTGCGATGGTGTAGAGTTCCCGCTTGTCCGAGCCGCTGTTGTTAGACTGCGACTTGCCCGGCACAGACCCCACGAGGTTGGAGTGGACACGCATGGTGAAGCATACCATGTTGACCGCCTCCTGAATGTCGGTGGACCAGTCGCCGCCCTCTTTCTCGTCGTCGATACGTGAGATTTTGACATCATGTTGCTCCTCTCCGTTCGGTGAGACATAGAACGTGGAGAAGAGTGCCTTGCCGGAGTTCTCGGCACCCGTCAGGAAGTCGATGATGGTACGCTTCTCCTCCACCACACGCTCCTGCATCTTCTTCGGGTCGGTGATGCGCTCCCGTTTGAAGATGCCCTCCCAGTACTTCTGCGACACCTCGATATGATACTTCAAAGGCGCAGAGTTCTTCAACTTGGATTCTTTTGCGAGAGCAATCAGCTGCTTGATGTTATACCACTTCCCACGGAAAAGCGCAGCGTAATACGGAATCGGATAGTAAGTGCTGTCCGGTGTCGGCACACGGCAGACGACGGCAAACTTACGAACCTTGGATTTGCCGGCCATCCGGGCTTGCAAATCCAACCAGGGGCAGTCCGGATTGAGCAGATGAATCTTCTCAATCTCGTCTATGGAAGCGATGCACTTCTTCCAGTTGGCGTACAGCACATACTCAATCCGTCCGTCCTTGTTGGCAGGAGAGAAACGGCAGTAGCAAACCTCTTTGCGATGGAGGGAAACAATCCGTTTTCCCTCTTTATCCAGAATAATCACGCTGACGCACCATCCGAAGTGCTTGAAGTCCTGGCATACCCCGAGGAAATAAGACGGAAGTGACGAGTTAAGCAGAAACTCGTCCACCTCGTCCTTGACCTGCTGTGAACACAAACTTGTGTTGTACTGCAAGCCCGATGCGTAGCACACCTCCGCGTTGAACATCTGGCACGTAGCCACCGTCTCATCACGCTCAATCATGTCAATGATGTTATACGGCATGAGGTTGTCGCCGCCCCATGGCATATATTGTGTTCCGTCCTCCAGCGTGACCGGCACGATGTCGATGTCGTCGCGGAACACCTTGGAAGAGTCCAGTGTGAACACCGCTTTCGCCTTCGCCTCCGGCAGATATTCCACCGAGTTGAAAGCCGTAAAATGAATGTTTTCCTTAGCCATAAACTTTGTCTTTTGGGAATTACTGTATACTCCGTATCTTTGCACCGAGGTTTGAGCGACGCTCGAATCTGAGTAAGTGAGAGCGATGCTCACACGTTGAAGTGGTGATTGAGAATCACCACTTTTTTGTTATACCGAAGGATGGATATGATACGTGTTGTTATCCTCATCCACCACGAACATGATGTTGAACGGAGCGATGTTTGTGACCAGCGAATGGATTGGCAGACCCTCCTGACCCTCCTCCTGAGGCGGAGCGAACGCCACGCCGAACTTGAACCGGTGGTTTGCTTTGATTTTGTACGTCTTCTTTCCGAAACCGATTTTGTACAGGTTGTTTTCCCGACGGATGTCCCCTAACAGCCATCTGATATTGAAGTGGTAGATAGCCCCGTTCATGTCCTGATTAGACGTGTTCGTCAGGAACAGCAGTTTGGACGAGTCCGAAGAAGCCAGCTGCACCTTTCTCTGTCCGTAGAACAGATGCCATCCGCGCCTGTTCTTCGTGCGAGTTTTCTCCTCAGCCGGCGCGTCCTTCCTCTTGTGCGTCGCATTCTTTACCGTCCATCGGTACAGGTACGGCACATACCCCTTGCTCGTCAGCTCCCTGTCATACTTCAGGAAAATCTCATCCCCATCCGGTTCCACCTCGATGTGGTAATACGGCCGTCTGTCCGAATGCGGTGTGACATCCTGTCCACCGTCATCATCTTCTTCTTCCTGCGCCTTCTCGACCAGCATGTTCAGGTTGCGGTAGTCGGCAGCCGACATCACCCCCGCCTGAGATTCCGACACATGCGGCACCAGGATGTTGTCCACCGACGTCCTGCCGTTGTCGAGCGAAGCCTTGTTCAGCCTGACATACATCTGCGTGTTGTCCGGGCTGACCTGCACCGACTTCACCACGTCGCCGATACTGCTGACCGTATCCATCCAGTCTTTGATTGGCTGCACCTCGTTTTTCGTCGCTTTCAGCGCCACCTCGTCAGCGAGGGAGTTCAGTCCCGAAGCCACGTTCTCCAGTTTCGTCTTGTCCGCAGCCGTCATGATGCCGGCCGCAGTGTTTGTGGCACCGTATATCTTGACCGAGGAGAAAACCTCGTTTCCTGTGTTGTCGGTGAGAGAGAGCTGCACATATCCGTTCGCCGATCCTTTGGCGAGCGTATATTTCGGGTAAGCGATTCGCAGCGACTGCGTGAACGCGTCGCCCGTCGTCGCGTCCACCTTGTCCATGTAGAAGGTGATGCCCTCGTTGTCAGCTGTCGCCCGTATGTTCTTGACTAATGCCTGTGCGCTTGTCAGGTCGTTCATCCATTCAGTGAGTACCTGCGTTGTTGATGCGTCCGCCGCATCCCCGAGCAGGTTTACGATTTTCTGCAGGAGTGAGCCCAGCGACTCCGGAGTGATTGCGCTCTGCGCCGTCTCCTGACGGAACGCAGTAATCAGTTGTGTTAAGGTAGTTATGTCCATATTCTCTTGGTCTTTGTATTTTGACAATAGTTTCTCGAATCTCGATTGACGATGGAACAGCCGTTTCAGGGCGTTCCAGACGGTCTTGAAAAAAATCAGCAGTCTTTTCATACACATATAATTTTAATGGTTACGGCTGAACTTGCGGGAGTCAAGCGCATCCGTGAGGATGCCCATGAACTCCTTTCCCAGTGAGTCCGCCATGAACTCCTTGATGTTCATGACCGACATATAGTATTTGCGGCTGAACCAGTGGCGAGCCTTCCGGACTTTAGCCCGACCCAAATTACCGCTGTTCCCCCGGGGTACTTCCTTGCCCGTGCCATAATCCTGCCACAGACCATATTCGAGGAACGCCTGTGAGAGGTGGACTTCCGAGAATTTGCCGTCCGCGTTCATACGGATGGCAATCGGTGACTGCAGGAGCCGCCCTGTGTCGATGACCCCGAGGAGCGTAATCTGCTCCTTCCAGATACGAATCATCGTGTCGTTGAAGGCAGAGACATATTTCTGTCGCTCCTCAATGGACTTAGGTTCCGATGGATTATTGATGATTTCAGGCATGGCTTATCATGCTATTATCGGTTCAGAACCTATAAATTCGTTCACCCAGTCTTCCGGCACCTCTAGTATCTTGAAACACATCAGATCCGTAGAACTGTCTCCGTACCCCTGCATATAAAGGTCAATGCAATAGTCACCCTCTTCCTTATACGGCTTTACTTGTCCTACAATCAGTTTCATGTTTCCATTACCGTCGGTAATATATATGCCACAGAAAGTTTTCCTTTCCTGCGCCTTAAACAAAAGGTGACGGATGTTAAAGGAATAGTCAAAGTCTCTGAAGAAACATTGAGGCATGTGGCAGAATTCCTCAGAAAGTGAGCCACCGCCCGAAGGGCTATATGGTTGTTCATCAGGCGATGTCTCTTCTTTGGCTAATGAAACAAGCTTGTCAGCAAGGACGTTCCGCTCCTTGCGTGACAGTTTTCTAACGAGTTTTGCGAGTAAAGTAAACATGGTTTAGTTTATAGTTTGTAGTTGAGAGTTTATAGTAATTACCACAGATTTGTGCCGGTGATGGAGAACGTGCCGTCCTCGTTGACGTGCAGTTCGCAGGAGCCGGCCTTTGCGTTGAGACTAATGTAGTTTGTCTTGACGCAGGTAGGATAATAGAAGTTTTTGGATCCCGATGCAAAAACCACAGCGATGCAGAACGGCAGCTGTGTGCTGTTCTGCATGGCGTTCCACACCTTTGCCCATTCCGTCTTGTTGGTGAACTCCGTCTTTGAGGTGGCGACCGTGACCTCCAGCATGGTCATAGCCACCTGGCTTTGAATCTCCTCCATCTGCTGCTGTACGTTTCTCACCAGAGCCTGCACGTTATTTCTCGTGATGACCAGCTCGTCGTTCACAGAAGTCCTGTGTTCCTGCATCTGTTCCTCAAATCTGGTGACAGCCGATGAAATCTGCTCCGTCACTGACTCGATGGTGGACTGCAACTGCTGTTGCACCTGTTCCACCGTCGTCTCGCTTTGTGTTGTGATATTCTCAACCGTGGTGGCCAGTTCCGTTGATACTGACTCCACGATATTTTCAAGCAGTGTTCCCAGTGATTCCGGTGTGATGGAATTACGGGTATGGATAAGCTTGAAAGCCCCCAGCTGTTGTCTAATTTCTTCGATAGTCATGGTTATGTTGGTTTTGGTTATTTGAATTCGTCGCTATATTCAGGACTGAAAATCTTGTCGTACAAGATGTCCTCAGTCCATTCGTCGAAATTGTAACGGAGGTCAGTGTAGACATCCGTCGCCACTTGGAAGTGGGCGCATGCACATCCCGAGAAAAAGAACTGCGGCATCTCCACGAAGGTGATGCGAGGGTCGAGGTAGATGTGCTCCTTCATCACCCGCACTTTCTCCTGAATGAGCACTGACATGAACTGCCGGAATATCTCCCGCATGATGTCCATGCACTCCTGCCTTGCCGTCATGTCATCGATGGCATGACGCATGGCGAAGAAGACCGTCTTCACCCGACGTGTGTGCGGTGTGTTGTTCAGCTCCGTGTAGCCCTGAGCTATGTCGGAGATGGCGATGAACGCCGTACACTCCTGCATGTCGTGAAGACATTCCTCGAACCCCTCCAGTCCGCTGACCCTATGAGAGACAAAACCGTTCTCCTGAGCGAGGCGGTTTTTGGCTGTCAGCTTCTCGAAGAAGGTGGTGGCATCCCAGTTGTAGTTCTTCAGGATGGGCCCTACAGGCGGCATCTTCGGTGGTATGTTGTTATCTGGCATGATTATATTATTTTGTTGTTGTCGTTTGTGTTCTCTGCAATCTCCTGGAAGGCGTCCGGAATGATGTCCGCCTCCTCAAATTCTATGTCGTCGATGTCGATGGACTCAGCCCGGTACTTGTCGATGAGCTGTCTGATTTTCTCCTCGATGTTCGGTATCGGCTTGATGCCTAATACTGACGGATCCTGTGTAGCCGTGAACGGCTGCACCACAATCATATCGTAAGGCACCGACTGCTCATCCTCCACGTTCACGTTGTTGAACTTGGCATAGGAGGTGGCGGCACGTTCCATCGTCTTCGTATCCTTCCGCTTCTTCGCCATGGCGTATGTCTCCAGGATCATCTCGTTGTATTTCCACCGGTGGTAATCACGAGAGGACTGAGTTATATGCGGCAATACCGATTTGAGAACCTTCAAATCATCGTATGCCAGCACCTTGCTCACCCCATAACGGCTGACCGTCTCATCCACAAACTCCTTGTCCTTTGTCTCCGGATTCGATATGAGCCAGTTGTACATGGCACGGATGCGGAGCAAACGTTCGACTGATGTTTGCGGTAACTTCTCTCTCAATTCCGTTTCGGAAGTGAAGAGGTCAGACTGTACTATTTCTGTGATAGAAGGGAAAGGCATAAAAAACACTTCTTTACCGCAAAGGTAGAGAAGTGTTGTGGGAGGGGAAAAGACATCAAGTGTTGGTGCCCGAAATCTAAAAAATGTTGTTGTTATTTTTTATAAAGACATTTACCTTTTCTGTAATGTGCCGGTGACAGCCTTTTTACATTATCAAATGCTATTATGTAATCTTTTACATTCCATTCCCAGGCTTCTTGCATAATATAGTTCTTATCATATAGTATCCATAATAATTTATCCCACTCATAGTTTGTTGCTTTTGGAACCATTGTGACATAACTGCCAGGTTTACCACTTGGGCGATTAGCTTTAACTTGGTATCTTATGCCATTAAACATGAAATCTGTACCTTTACTAACAGCTGTTTTAGGTTTCATATATTCGGAATATTCACTTTCTGTCATTCCAACTAACATTGCCGCATCATATTCTGAAAGAGAACTTGTAATAGAAGGTGACACACCAAATTTTTCTTGCCATTCCAAAGCTACTTCGACTAGTCTTTTTCTAAGCATACTCATAGTATAGAATTGGATTATTAAAAATAACTTTCAATATATTCAGAAAGCTCCTCGTTTACTTTTCGATTTGATTGCATTGCCGCTTTTAGTCCATGTTTTCTTAATTCACTATAACAAAGGTCATCGGACTGAATTCTATCTACAAACTTAAGACGTACTGCTTTGTCTGATTCTTTATGAGTAGTTTTTTCATTAATAAGTGAGTATGAACTGTCATCGAATGCTTCATTTGATGGTATATTAGCTCTTTCTACTATCATTTTGTACTCAATTCTTGAGTATGGAGCGGTAATGTAAAGATATACTATGTCTCCTTCATTAACTTTGTTCTTTTGTAAATATTCTATAAATCCATAATCTTTTATGAATTCGTGAATCTTAAAACGATTTAAACTAGCGATAAAAATCCATGATGCCATATTGTTCTATTTTAAAGTTTACACAAAATTACAAAAACAAAATGTAACAAAAAAATGATGATGGTTTTTTAACTCATCATCATTATGTTTTTGTATTTTTGATTTGAATTTTGCTATTACTCATCATCCTCCATATCGAGGAGGTTGCGGTGAGCGTTCTCTATAGCCAGCGGACTGCCCACCTGAGCGAGCAGCATCTCCTGATGGTGTAGCTTCACACGGGACGCAGCTTTGCCACGGTGGTATGCTATAGATACCTCCGTGGCTTTGTTGCGAATCTCGTCACGCAGTATGTCTGCCGGTATATCCATGAGGACAGCGATGTCCGATATAGGCAGATAGATACTGGCGTACTTCTCCACTTGTTCAAGCTGTTCTTTTGAGAGATTCATAAACTTTGAATTATGTCTGAACATTGTAAATATCCAGTTTCAGTCCGGTGTACCAGTATTCATCTTCCTCATGGTCGGGATTGAAGCGGGATTGTGCGGTGATGACGATTTTCTTGTATGCCAAGCTATCGCTCACTGTAGGTTCAATCTCGCAGTGAATATATTCCCCCATGAGCAGCAGCTCTTTCAGAGGCAGAAGTGGTACAGGCAGAATGTTGTTGTTTATTTCTTTACTTCTCCCATACATCGGAACCACATAGACGTTCTCAAAATCTGATGCCACTCCCTCGTTGATACCACAGTCGCTGAAGTTCACCGTAGCCGAGAACTGTTCCGATTCGTTCTGTGAATCGATGAAATGCAACTTGTATATGACGGGGTTGTTGCCGGATGATTCATCATCCGACTCCCCGTCCTTGTCCTTTTCCCAGTCCAGCAACATTTCGGCGAGCATCTCAGCCACCTTCTTCTGTTTCTTGTTACCGATGAGACGATTCAGTTTTCCGTTGAATATGCCCATTTTAGTTTAAAGTTTAGCGTTTAAAGTTTAGAGACATTATGCCATGTAATCGAACCAGAACAACTTTACCCCTGTGATGACAGGCGGTGTGCTGCCGTCCTCAGAAGGAAACTCACAGTCAATGCTGATGCAGAGATTGTAGTTTGTGTTGTTATGTTTGTACGTAGCATAGAGTTCACCAGTATCGTATAAAGCCTGGATAGAGAGAATCTGCCATGGCAGCATCTCGAAATGTCCCTGTCCTGTATCAAGCACCGGGCAGATAAAGTCCGTGTCCTTGATACCCAGCATAGCTAATTTCACCGCACTTTGCTGGTCACGCTCCGGCCATGTGAACTTCACCACATGGACACCGCAAGACCCTTCTTCGATGCTGTCCAGCTTTTGCTTGTCCGCAGCCGTCATGACACCAGCCAATGACTGTGTGGCACCATAGATTTTTGTGGTGGAGTGTATTGTCTCACCCGACTCGTCGGTGAGTGACAGCTGCACGAATCCGTTAGCTTTTCCCTGTGCAAGTTTGATTGACTCAGCAGGAGAAGGAGATTCCTGACCTCCATCTCCGTTCACCATGTTGGCGAGCATCTCAGCCGCCTCTTTCTGTTTCTTGTTGCCGATTAACCGGCTGAGTATTGAATTGAACATTCCCATGATTATACAGTTTAAAGTTTAATGTTTAAAGTTTAAAGTGTTATTTCATATCACAAAATTATATATAAGCAATGAGGGGCAAAAAGACAACGATTCATTGTTGTAGTTTTTGCCCCAGGATGTCCGACAGCGGAACGGAATGGTTTTTGATGAGTGACTTGATTTCATCAAGGAACTTGTCAAAGACCGTTCCGTCAGTGGTGATGATATACGACTCGTTACGGTTGCCTCGTGTCAGGTTTTGCGAAGTGATGATGCAAACCTTGTCGCCCTTCTCCGACTGGACCAGCAGCACCTTCGAGTGGTTGTCCGCAAGATGCGTTGTCGTGATCACCTGCTCGATGAACGTCCACAGCGACAAAGTTTTGTTTGTCGCCTTGAAATCCAGCACCAGATGGATAGCCGACGCTTTATCATCTTTCGTGATAAAGTAAAGCCGGCGCAGGAACTCCTCCGAGATGGAGAAGGAAGTCTGCCAGACTTCCGACCTGCCCACCTGCTGTAGCACCCATTCGAGGATGTCCGCAATCTGCACCTCGTTCGTGAGAGCAGACTGCAGGGAAGTGGATGAAAGTGGACGGAATATATTCTCGATGGATGTAGTTCGTTTCATAGGAACACAGACATGTTATTCAGTTCAAAAATCAGACAGATGCGTATTGTCCTGATTTGTCGGGAAGCAAGAATCTTGAATTGTTGCGTACCCTCGTAGAAGTTGTAGCGTAGCGGAACAGCATCATGCATTGTCATGATGCGTCCGTCCTTCGTCCAGCATTTGATGTCCACCGGTTCTGGAGCCTGCAGTATCTTCCTTGCTGTAGATATGTGAATACTCTTCATCGTTTATCTTTGCTATTTTAATGCACTCACGGATGACGATAATCGTCATGAGTGAGAGCAGGATGATGACAATTATCATAAAGTTTTATTTGAAAGTGTCGATATAGTTATTGTTGAACACCCTTGAAGTCGTTTCCTGGAAAATCCATTTCGAGTTGTCATCGAACCACCATGTGAATTTCAGTCTGACTTTCTCGTCAGCCCTGTTGGAGATTTCCGACGTGATGTCGCTGATGAGCACCTTCTCCTGGTCGTAGTCCGGAGTGACCTCCATCGTCACATGATGCGACTCGAAGAGCTCGTTGAGCCAGTGCGCCTCTTCCAGTGAAAGTGGGACAGTGGTGACCTCATGCTTCCGTTCTACCGATTGGTTGTAGAACGAATGCTTCCCCTGACAACTAGCCTCCTTGCGGTCTATGATAGTCTTGTATGTCTCGGTCCCGAATACGAACGCATACTCCTCGATGTTGTATGCGTTTCGGAAGCAGAACGTAGCCAGCGGCTCCTCATCCGTTACATAGACAGTCATCGCCCGCTTCGCCACATGAATTGTATAAGCCAGCAGCTTGCCGCAGTCGTTGCCGATTTGTTGCCTTGCGTATCTGAACATTTGCCCCGGACCAGACAGAAGCCCATGAATGTCCTCATGTCCTTGCGGAAAGTTGTTCATGTTCACCCGTTGAGTGTATTGGCTGTTGTCTTTCTCGAAGACACATTCCGCGAATGCCTGAATCTCCTCCTGCCCCTCGTCGAAGAAGAACAGAATGTGATAGGCAGAGCGGGGAATTACATAGTAAGTGCGGTTTGTCAGGAAATGCCAGTTGTAGAAATTCGCTGAGATTTCATCCCCCTGCTTGAAACCGCAATAGAGGATGGACACGTCACCGAATGTGTCGGTAGTGTTACTCAGTTCCGCCGTAATTTTTAGCGTAGCCAGAGGAAGCTTGTTCGCCAGCATGTGTTGTGCCAGGATCTCATGCAGCCCATAGAAAGTCACCACCCCGTTGTGTTGCAACAAGGTGGTGGCATAGACAGATGTACCGTTGATGAAGACGGTGACCTTAGCTTTGTCCGTAACCTGCTCAATATTGAAATTGAGCGGTACGTCTTGTAAGAAAGAATAGTCGGATATTGAAAGCCTTATCATTGCAGAATGTTTTGTGCAAAGATAAGGGGTGGTTTAGGAGTAGGAAAAGACATTATTAGATGTCTATTAGATATCGTTTCAGCCCCCTTTCATATTTCTTCCTCATTTCCTCCCTTAGCCATTTAGGACTGATGATTTCCATTCTGTCCTCCTGATGCAGCACATGCCCCGTAAAGTCAGAAGTCGGGTACATGAATAAACGGAAATCCGCATATTCCTTGCAATGAAAAATCTCCACTTGTGAATGGTGTAGTGGCACGTCACGTAGATAGCATTGTTGGTCACCGTATGCTCTCACCACAATCCTTTCCGGTTTCATTCCATCTGATGGCATCAGGACACCGAACAGTGGAGAGAAGAACTCCCTTGCAGACATATCCGTTTTCATGGTGAACGTATCATCCATCGTTTCCATGTCTATGATTCTGTCAAAGGAAAGGCAAAAAAAATGTCCTTTGCCATCTTCGTTGCAAAGGACATAAAACCGACGTTGATAGTTTTTGATATAATATGGATCCACCTCATGAACAATGGGCTTGTCACAGCAGTATCTCTTATATAAGATATGCAGTTTTCTGTTCTGCATCATGGCACTGACCACCTGTTCAAGCCGGTCGTTTTCTGAGGGATATGGCTCCAGGTCAAATCTGTTATGTATGCACATACACTTGTCAATTAAGTTGCGGAATGACATCATGGAAAGCATCCATTGTTCGATGTTATTTCCCTTTATGTCATCAGGGTTATCTACATACCATTGATATCTGTCACATTTTTTTCCTCCCACTATGAATATGCCAAACACTCTCTCCAGACTTTCAAAACATCTGTACCAAGTCTTTCTGTTTGGCTTCTCCCGGTCGTTATCTGCAAAGCATGATTTTGACCAAGCCCTGTTAATCTCTTCGATTGTTGCCCCTTTCATGTCCAAAAGGAATTGCGTGACCCACGCACATCGCTGGATTTTCGTTTTTGTTTCCATGTTGCTCATGTTTTTAGAGTTAGTTAGACAAAAAAAGCATGAGCTTCATGCCATGAATAACCCATCAGGCCTACCACAGCCTTTCAGAAGTAAACACAAACAATCCACTCATGCCGTATATAAGAATGTTATATACAACACGAGCGTTTTGCGTTGCCTTCTGAATCAATTTTGTGGTAGTTTGATGGGTGCTGGCAAAACGCACATAAATGGCATCCTCTGCCATATTTATGTGCAAAAATAGAAATATTTTTCGACATTCCCAAGTATGGCCGTGAAAAAGGGTTGAAATAACTCCCACAAGCCATTAAAGCCTGTGGGAATTGCCATCAGATGGAATGCTAAATATCAAAGATGTTGACAGCCCCCTATTGGGAGGCTGCCATGATTTCCGCAATACCTAATTTTGTCGACTTGACGACCTTGCTTGCTTTTCTTGGCAAAGGCTTTTCGGTATTTAGAAGCTTGTTCACAGAGTATTTGTCTGCAAGCTCGTTCGCTATCTCCTGAATCTTCTCTGCCTTGGCTTTGTGCTCCATCCTTATATGGTGAGAGAGACGATCGAGGCAATTCACCGAAATGGCTGTCTTTGTCTGAGCTTTGAGCATGAAGGCATACCGCATCGCCGTGTAGGCGCTCTTGCAGTAATTCTTGAACTGCTCTTGTTCTTTACTCTGGACGTACACCGCCCAAACTATCGCATTTGACCTGTTCGACAGCACTTGCTGTACGAGGATGATGTTCTTTGTCTTCATCTTGTTTGATTTTTTATGTGTTCTACATTGATTGATTATAAAAGCTGATATACTTCGATATACTGGATGTCCACCATGAGATCCCTTGCGAATTCTTCACCTTTGGAGCTAGCTTCGCCGTAAGACTCTGCCTCGACTTCCCACTCGTAGTATTCTCCATTCTCTCCATTGACTACGACATTGTAGAGACTTCTGTTAGAATACTTTCTTGTTCTGATTCCCGAATGCAACTGAGCTGTTAATGTAGTGTGTACCATTTTATTGAATTTTAAATTGTTTAAGAATGAAGCGGCTGGCGCTTTTGTAATTTTTACGTGCTTTAAGGAGCCAGAAAGTGTTAGTGCCAAGATGCAAGGAATGTCAAGGAAAATTTTGAAAAACCACATTTTGTGTAGGCGCAGTCCAAGGAAAATGCGGAAAGCGTGTTGAAATTTTGTGAAGATATAAGGACGGAGGACTGGTACTTGCAGGGCACGTGCTTTGGCTAACTTTGCAAAGGAAAAATGGGAAGTGCAGAGCAGTGAAATGGCACAATGGAAATTCAAGGTACATCACTACAGGCGCAGAGGCATGGGACAGGACAAACCGAAATGTCAGGAATCTCTGTCGTAAGTCATAGGAGAGTAAAATGGAAACGTGTGGGAAAGAGTTTGCAGAGTGCAATGCAAACCATAATGGTGAAAGCAAGGGAATGGTGGACAGCTATCGATAACTTATATCAGCTCATCAATCAGCAGTAGAACCATTCCAAAAATAGCAGAATAAAAAAGAGATCTCTTGCAGATACATTTAATTTTGTTATCTTTGCAATAGATTTTTGGATATAGGTGTTATTCAGAAATTTTGGTTAACTGATGGGCGGGTAGCGACCTGCCCCTTTTTTATTCTCCAAACTGATGAAGACAAATCATCCGATGAAAGAGCAGAACATGGCATCAATACTATTGGGCGGTGAAGTTCAATAAAAGAGTAAAGGCTAACAAGAGCAGCAACAAGAACCAAGAGCGGTAACGGCATGATGAGTCCGATACTGCTAAAGTAACAAAGGCAGCAGGTGAATTGCCAGCCACACATCGATGAGAAAAAATGGAGTGGAGACGAGGCAAAAATAGAGAATAAAAAGTGATTGTGTAAGAAAAACTATTCAGCTTACCAAATAATCGGTATTCACGAACAAATGGTTCGTAGAAAAGTGGTAACTTTGCAGAAAAGCAAGCAAGAAAATGGAAACGAATAAGGAAAAATTCATGGCATTGTTAAAGTCCACAAATAGGGAGGGCGTTGACAACATCATACAGGTATTGGAAGACATGGGATTCTTCACTGCACCTGCCAGTACAAAATTTCACTTGAGCAATGAAGGAGGACTGCTACAGCATTCCCTGAACGTCTGTGAGATGGCATTGGGACTTCGGGATTTGATTATACAAAAAAATCCCGACTTTGAGTCGAGATTACCGAAGGAGAGTGTGATTATTGCATCGCTTCTGCATGATGTCTGCAAGTCGGACATCTATAAGGAGACGATGAAGAAACAGAAGAATAAGGATGGGCAATGGGAAGAAGTGAAAGGTTATGATGTTGACCATGGCCAATATCCTTTCGGGCATGGTGAGAAGTCTGTGATTCTGCTATTACAGAATGGATTCAAGCTCACCAATGACGAAGCCCTTGCCATCCGCTGGCACATGCAGGCATGGGATTTGCCGTTCCAGTCATACGAAGCGAAGGGCAATTTCAATAAGGCAAAAGAAATTTGCCCGTTGGTGCAATTATTAATAACTGCCGACGGATTGGCCAGTCAGGTTTTGGAAGGGAAATAGTTTCTATGAAAATCATTTTAAGTCGAAAAGGATTTGACAGCTCCTGTGGATGTATGCCAAGCCCCATTTTGCCGGATGGGACGTTATTGTCTTTGCCTATACCTTCAAATGACGATATTACATATTCTTCTATATCATGGCAAGGTAAATCCTATTTGGAGATAATTCATGAACTAAATCCCAAAAGTGCAATATCAGATACTAATCATTGTCATTTAGACCCTGATTTGAGAGAAAATGTTTTTCCAAGAGAAAAGGGATGGATGCCGGCTTTTGGACAGACTGGAGCTTCTTTGACTGAATTATATGATAATGGCGTTGGTATTGGTGACTTGTTTCTTTTCTTTGGTTGGTTCAAAGAAACTGAATTAAAAAATGGAATACTTTCATTTAAGAATAAAGCAAGAGATTTGCATGTAATTTATGGCTATATGCAAATCGGAAATATTGTAAAATCATATTTTGATATACCGGAATGGCTTCTTTATCATCCACATTCCGGAAAAAAATATGATTCAGTTTGGGAGAAAGGAATGAATGCCATTTTTCTTCCTACCGACAAACTGAGCTTTTTTGACTCCAAAGAAGGATCTGGAGTATTCTTATTTGACAAAAGATATATCCTAACGAAAGATGGTTATAGCCGTAGTAGATGGGAGTTCCCGAATTCAATGTATGGAACTCCGATTACTCATAACCCTAGAGGATGGAAGAAAGATTATTTCCAGTCTGCTGCAAGAGGTCAAGAATTCATTATGGATTGTTCTAAACCTGTTTCAGATTGGATGAAATCATTATTTTGACATTATCCAATAGGTTTTAAATCCCATTAGCTTTTTCTTATACATCCCATTATCAGAATGTGCCGTTTGAGATACCTGATAGCTGGGAGTGGACGACTATAGGTGAGATTTTCCAACACAATACAGGGAAAGCCCTTAATAAATCCAATGGGAAAGAAGGTACGTTAAAGTCTTACCTTACAACTTCAAATGTTTATTGGAATAGCTTTGATTTTACTGAAGTAAAAGAAATGTATTTCAAGGACAATGAAATAGACAAATGCACTATTTCTAAAGGTGATTTGTTGGTATGTGAAGGAGGAGATATAGGACGGTCAGCTATCTGGGAATATGATTACACAATCTGTATTCAAAATCATATCCATAGGCTTCGACCTTATGAAAAGATTAGCATTGAATTATATCTCTATATTCTAATGCTTTACAAATGGACAGATAGAATCCAAGGCAAAGGCATAGGGTTACAAGGGTTATCTTCGGGATTATTAGATAAACTAATAGTTCCTTTACCTCCATATAAAGAACAACATCAAATAGTAGCTGCTATAGAAAAGTGGTTTAGCATAATAAATATCTTAGATGATGAGAAAACTGATTTGAATTTATCAATCAAAAAAACCAAATTGAAAATATTAGAACTTGCCATTCAAGGGAAATTGGTCTCACAAAATGCTTCGGATGAACCCGCAAAAAACTTGTTACAACGCATTAATCCTAAGATCCATCCTTGTGATACCTCGCATTATACGAATTTACCACAAGGATGGACTGTTATACCCCTCAGGGATTTATGTACAACAATAAATGGATTATGGAAAGGTAAGAAGCCACCATTTATTAATGTTGGCGTTATTCGTAATGCCAACTTTACTAAAGATTTTAAGTTGGACTTTTCTAATATAGCTTATCTTGATGTAGAAAAAAAGCAATACGAAAAAAGAAAACTTAGATATGGAGATATAATAATAGAAAAATCGGGAGGAAGCGATAATCAACCTGTTGGCCGTACTATACTTTTTTCCAAAAAAGAAGGTTATTATTCTTTCAGTAATTTTACAGCTGTATTAAGAATTAAAGAGAACTTTCCAGTTCTACCTAAATATCTCAGTTTATTCCTTCATAATTCATATAATAAAGGAGTTACAAAAGGAATGCAGACACAAACAACAGGTATACACAATTTAATATTTGACCAATATTTAGAAATACCAGTTTTAATACCTCCGTTAGCAGAACAAATTCGAATTATAAACAAGATTGAAATGCTGTTTGAATTACTAAATAGCATTAGTGTCGAGCTATAAGTTGGTACTGATGTTGTCTAAAACATTATAATATTTATGAATAGAATTAACAATACGTAGTTGTTCGTCATAAGGTGGCAACGGGAAATACATATCTTCAAAGTCTGCACTGTTAAATCCCGCTTGTGCTGTTCTTGATATAGCCTTTAGCTTTTCTTGGTATATTTTTGATAGATAATAGTAATAGGCATATTCACGATTTATCAGATTGTTATATTTAAATACGACCTTAGCCATTGCAACGTTATATGCACCATCTTCTGCTATAAATACTTTTCCTAATGATCCACCATAACGTGCTAATAAAATGTCGCCTTTTTTTGTGGTTTTAGAAGCTAATGACTCAGGAATATAAACAGGAATAGGAGATTCTCCATAATCTCTGATTTGATATAATCGTATATAACCTTTTTCTTGATATGATTTGAAATAACTCTTAGCAGGCTGAGAGCCTCCAGATATTTCAAGGACTTCATTATGTTTTAGCCAAAGCCAATTAGAAGGTAAATCAAAAGGAGTGTTCTGATAATGCGAGGTATCACAAGGAATAAAATCTGGACAAACTCGTTGTAAAAGCTTAATAGCAGGCTCTTCTTCAGAATTTTGAGATACAAGTTTCCCTCTAATCGCAATGTCTAATATTTTTATCTTAAATTTACTAATATCATTATTTAAAATATTTTTATTTGTTTCTAAAGAATCAATTAAATTAAACAATTGATTTATTGAGGAAACAATTCTCTTTTGTTCATTATACGGAGGTAATGGTATAAAGCCATTACATGCATCATTAGTACTTAAACGAGGCATTTTAACACCATAGCCACACTGCAAAGTGTAACTTAAAAAATATCCTGATCTAAGAACATTATTAAGATAATCTGATAGAATAAAACAACTATATGGAATTGGTATAATCTCAGTTGTACAGAAGCCATCTTCCGGTGCAACTAAAACCTTATTTAAATATGTTCTAAGTTTAGAATATAATATATCTCCTTTGTGAAAGGAATGCCGAACTCCCTTTATGTCGCGCTCTTTTTTTGTTAGGTGTTGAATGATTTTTGCAGAATCTTTTTCTAAATCTTCCAATTCTAGAATCCAAGATTCATCCGATATAGAATTTACATCAACATTTTCTGTTATACCATAATTTGTAATATCACCCAACCTAGTCCACTCCCAGTTATCAGGTATCTCAAACGGCACATTCTGATAATGGGATGTATCAGTAGTTTTAGAAGACTTTTTTGGCCGTTTAATTTTTCCTTCTTCTATCAAGCGTTCTTTTTCAGCGCGGATGCGTTCCAGCAAAACGGAAGCAGGCTCGTCATTTGGGTCTTGCGGTACTAACTTGCCACGTATAGCAAGGTCAAGAATTTTTTGTCTTAGCTTTTTTGTGTCCATTATTCCTCGATATTTGCCAGTAATTCCTGAAGCTGTGCTACAGCCTTGCTGATATTGTCACTCTTTTGTTTGATGGTAACCATCAGTTCCGATAATGTCATGTCGTCATCATCGTTAGTTTGCTTGATCCATGAAATATCAAGACTAGTCTTATCTCGATTTAGAAGATCCTCTACAGAATATTTGCGCCAACGACCGTTTGGATTATCCTCGTTATACGTTTCCTGACGTGCTGACAAGTCTTCCGCATTATAGCATGACACAAAATCGTCAAGATGGTGACGCATCATCGGTTTGGTAGCCAAGGTGTGTTTGATTCCTGTACGGTAGTCGTAGAACCACACATGTTTTGTCTGTTCACCTTTCTTGAAGAAAAGCACGTTTGCCTTTACACCTTGTGCGTAGAATATACCTGTAGGAAGACGAAGTATTGTATGCAAGTTAAAGTTTTTGAGCAGTTCCTTGCGTATAGTTTCTCCAGCACCTCCTTCAAACAACACGTTGTCTGGTAATACCACAGCCGCACGGCCATTGTTCTTCAGCATCACCATTATATGCTGCAAGAAGTTCAGCTGGTTGTTCTTTGTTTCCACATAAAAGTCAGGGCGGTCGATATCCACGCTTCCTGCAGGACGTGTGCCAAATGGGGGATTCGCAAGGATTACGTCAACCAGTTTCTGTGGTTGTTTCTCCAAAGAGTCCTCACACAGAATCGGGCTGCGTTCAGTACCGATGCCATGCAAATACAGGTTCATAGAAGCCAACGTCACTACAAGAGCAGTGTTGTCGTATCCAGTCAGAGCCTTTTCACGCAGGAAATCACGTTTCTCTTTATCCTGCGACTGGTTTTTCATATAGTCGTATGCTGCAAGCAGGAATCCTCCGGTACCACAAGCCGGGTCACAAACAGTCTCGCCAATCTGCGGACGTGTGACATCCACCATTGCAGAAATCAGAGAACGAGGGGTGAAATACTGACCTGCGCCGCTCTTTTTATCCTGCCCGTTTTTTTCTAGGATGCTCTCATAAATTGCACCTTTAACATCACCGTCCATCACAAGCCACTGTTCCTCATCAATCAAGGTGATTACCTTACGCAGATATACAGGTTTGTCAATTTTGTTCTGTGCTTTTACGAAGATTGTACCGATTAAGTTCTCCTCCTCACTCAGTTTCTTAAGTGTCTCTTCATACTGATTGATAAGGTCAAGTCCGTCTAGTTCTACAAGGTCTTTCCATCGGTACCCTTCTGGAATAGCAGAATCCTCGCCAAACAATTCTTCGTTTTCGTCGTCCATTTTCAGGAACAGGAGATATGTCAACTGAGTAATGTAGTCAGTAAATCCAATTCCTTGTCCTGAGAGTGTTGTGGCCAATGTCCACACTTTCTTTGTAAGTGATGTCTCTTTATTTGTTGCCATGATAAGTTAAGCTGTTTTTCTGTATAATAAGAATTTAGACAAAGACACGAGTGCTTCATCGGCCTGTGACTTACCGCCGAATGCTTTGATAAGCTGTGCAGCACGCGTCTTATCGTCTTTTATAATATCTTTGATTGTACAAGCTCCGTTTGAAGCTATGTAATCCACAATCTGCCGGATTATTGTAATCTGCGATTCTGTTACTGTTCGCTGTACCTGACCATACCAAAGGTTGAACCTTTGCTGAGCGGAAGGGTACAGGCTTTCCAGTGTCTCAATCTGATGATTGGCAAAGCGCACCAATTGAATGATATTGGTGAGAGCCTCCTTTTCTTCTTTTGTAGTATGTTTTTTTACCGACTGTGGACTGACTATAGTATAGCAGTTCCAAAGGCGTGAAGTCTGGAATTTGTTGTTTGCCAATTTCAGTTTGTTTTCCAAATCCTTCAGCAGATCGTACGTCAGTGGCTCTCCCTCGTTATTATATATCATCCGCAGAGCTTCTATTTCATCTTGGTGCTCATCGCAGTATTTCTCAAAAGCTGAAGTCACCTCTTTTGCTTCCTCCTGAGAAAAACCTTTAAATATAAGTTGATCTTCACCTGGTAGCAATGTCTCCACGAATCCAGCCGCAAGTATCAACAGGTATTGGCGGGCTTCCGGATGGTGTGTCAGCGGAGCCACCAATCTCTTACGTTCCAGATTTGGTTCGCCAATACTTTCGAATGGTGGCAATGTTCCTTTTTCCAAAGCGTCATATATAGCTGCAGATATTTCCTGCATACCCATGTGTGCCAGACTCAGGAACTCGCCCCGTTGTTTTTCTGAACACTTGTTGTTGATACGTGCGAGTTTTGCCGCTATCATACGCAGATAATCATCATGGACATTTCCATGTGTAAGTAGTTCCAGTAGCCTTTTTAAGTTGATGGACTGTGACGGCTCATCGTCACTTGGACTTGACGTAATCTTATCGTGTTCGGTAACACCCACAGCATCTACAAGGAAGAAACAGTCTTTGCTAATAGCGTTTGGAGTGACATTACGTAAGATGTCATCACCGATTGTCCTCACCCCTCTTCCTTTCATTTGAATATACAGAGGTTCCGATGCCACATCACGCATGAAAATCAATACTTCAAGTGGTTTCACGTCAGTACCTGTTGCCACAAGTGTACAAGTGACTGCAATACGGAATTCCTTATCGTTTCGGAACTGTCTTATCAGCTCGTTGCTGTCACCTGCTGAGTAAGTAATTTTTTGGACAAATTTATCATCTTCACGTCCGAAAACTTCTTTTGCGATTTTCACTATGTTTGTAGCGTGATTCTCATTTAGTGCAAAGATAAGGGTTTTGGGCAGATAATCCATGATAGGTTCACGCTGTGGGTCTGTGAACATTTCCGTATAAACTGCGTCTCGGTATGTTTCCAAGACCAGTTTAATCTGGGCAGGGTTAACAACACTTCGGTTAAGCTCTTCCTTGGTGTAGTTTTTTGTTTCTTCATTGCGTACTGTTTCCACCTTACCCGTATAACGTGTTTCCCGTTTCAGCTTGTCACCTTTCAGAATAGCACCTCCGTTTTCTGTGGCTTCTGTCTTTATGCGGTATATACGTGCATCTACGTTAACACCATCTACGATGGATTTCTCCAGCGTGTAATTAACCACGATATTGTTGTTGAAAAAAGCCTTAGTTTCCGGGACTGGAGTGGCGGTCAGACCAATCATCTTAGCTTTGTTGAAATAGTCCAGCACCTTTTTCCAGTTGCCATAGATTGAGCGGTGGCATTCGTCAATGATTATGAGGTCGAAAAAGTCAGGAGGCAGTGTTATATTACCTGTAAGCTGTACTTCTTCTTTGGCTGTGTCTTCATCGTCATCATCGTTATCAACAATCTCTTGGCCAGTTAGGAGGGAGAACAAGCGTTGGATGGTAGATATGACAACATTGCTGTCTGAAGGCACTTTAGATGATTTCAAACGGTTAACCGTGTATATTGTATTAAATGGATCTCCATTCTCTGTTAACCTGAACATACCAAATTCACCTTCCGCCTGTTTGCCCAGATTGTTTCGGTCAACTAGGAATAGGATTCTTTTCATTTTGGTAAATGCCAGCAACCTATAAGCAGCCAAACAAGCTGTATATGTTTTGCCCGCTCCTGTAGCCAAAACTATCAATGCTTTGTTCTGTCCTATGCGAAAACTGTTTTCCAGTTCCGTGATGGCTTCGTACTGACAGTCGCGTAAGCCCTTCTTTTTCAATGCGGGAAGTCCAGCAAACGGATCTTCAATTCCAAGCATTTTCACTATTTCCTTGGGAGAATGGATGCGATTCAATTCAGCAAGTTCACCATCTTCGTCACGAAAATCCCTAAAGTATGTTTGTTCTCCATTAGACTGATATATAATGGGAAGTGGACGTGAGAAAGCTTTATAACATTCGGGTACACCACGTGCATAAAGCTCAGCTTGTTCGCTTACGACAGTGGAGGAAACATCCACTTCTTTGCGTTTCGCTTCAAGCACACCAATAGCCATACCGTCGATGAACAAGAAATAGTCAGCTTCGTGATTGCCCTTCAGCAATCCCTCTCTTATTGCGGCAGCAGACAATGTTGGTGAATAGAAATCTCTGTCTACCACTTTCCATCCTGCATCCTCAAACATTTGGTCGATTTTGACTCTAGCTTTCTCTTCTGGCTTCATTTACAAAGAATTATTATTCCGATAATTTTATATTATACGAAATTGCATTCACAAAAAAATTAATTATCCTCTAGCTCCTTTCTCAAATCATCCAAAACCTTTCCTTTATAGGTGAAGAACTTTGCTCCTTGGTATGCTCCGGATGTATTTTGCTTATCCTCTGGAAGGAATGTCCCCACGAATGGTGAAAGCCTGTATATACGACCTTCATATTCCACAGAGTCATCTGTTGCAACTTTCACCTCTATACCTGTTGGTTTAAACGTGATATATTCTCCCACTTTTATATTACACATACTGAATTTAAACCTTCCACGTTTTACTTCACGCTTTGCCTCATCCTTTATTTCATCCTCATTTATAGGTTCGTTGTTATGGTATCTTGTAACTACAGCATCGTCAACCGTTGCAGATATATCTTTCAGTATATCAAGAGCCACATTTGGGTCAACATTGAAAAATTCCCGGTTTTGTCTTATACGCAAGTCCGTGAGACGGTCGATGGTCTTGTGGACCAATTTTTCTACCTCGTTATACTTTACTGTTTTGATAGTGGCGAAAATTTCAAAAGGAAGAGGAACAGCAGTGTTATCGAGTTCTTTCGATCGGACATCTACAGGACGACTGCTTTTCCCAATCTTAACCCAATCCTCACGAAATGAAGGATTAGTGAGAATGTATACATATCCTGGTTCTTGTTTGGCCATGATTATAAGTAAATTTTTTCAGTTTATATTAAGAACTCCCCTGCAATGTCCGACAGGCGACCAAACCTTTTTAACATTGACAAGGGAGTTCAAAATATAATTCTGAATATATAGCAAGCTATTCGCTTTTCTTTTTTGGTCGGTGTCGGATACTATTTTGTATTAGGCATATCTAATTTACGCAAAATTAGCATTTTTTTTTGAAAAAGCTTAATGATTTAGCTAAAAATAGTATGTTGGGGATGAATTTAGATTAATTGTCATTTGATTTGTGCTTTTTTGAGCACAAAAAGGTAAAATGATTACATATCTTTTGTTATTATATCATTTTCACATCTTATTAAACCTTATAATCACAAAAACTAAGCTTGTTAATAAAGGAACGCCATAAAATAGTATCAATGTATAAGAAATCATCGTTTTGAAAATATTCTCAACCTTATAACCAGATGGTTCAAGTTCAAATTGTCCATTATTATCACTTCTCTTACGTTTATTTAGAATAGTTTTGTACATTTTTCTATATTTTAATTCTGTATTCAAAAAGAAAGCATCTAATAGCCAGAAACAAGTGAAAGGAATAATAACTGAAAAAACAAATATTGTAATATCTGTGAAATTATCTCCTTTTGTTAACACAGTTGTTCCAGCTATAATTGTAAGAGCCCATCCTTTAAGCATAAAAGAGTTCTGCGACATTCTATTAATACAATTTTGTATTATGTCTATTTCCTTGAATAAACTTTCCTTGTCCATTTTAAACATTTTTTGTGATTTCATATAAATATTTGTTTTTCTGTCTTTCTACAGCCTTGTCAATATATAAATCAGGATACTTTATAAAGTCTTTCCATTTTACTGATTCAATATAAGAGCTCTCGCCATAATAATGATAGTTAAAGCATGATGTGCAAAAATTCTTGTCTGGTGTTTTAATGTTGAACATATTATCACGCAATATCTTAAAAAGAAAATTAGTGTTGTAGGATGTTACTCCACAATTGTTGTTTGTTGTTACATAGTAATTATAGCTTCCATTTCTGTCTGGAAGAATAACAGCTAAAATTGCGTTTTCATGGCTTGTCCTATCATTTCTAGTTGTACTTCTTAGAGAAAATGCCACTTCCCAGGGTATCCATTGTTGTTTGTCGCTTTGATAAGGATTTTTCATATTTGGAGATATAATCACAATAGTTACCGAACTATCATATATTCTATCTTTCAATTTTTCCCAGATTGTATCTTCTTTGTAGATACTTAAATCTTCATTATCTGACTCTCCTTTATAAATATGATTAGAAGCATCAAGATAATTTTCAATACTATCTACATAATCTCTCACACTTGTTGTTTTATACAAAGGAGTGTTTGATAATCTTTGTACGTTCTCGTCAGCGTATTTGTAAGAAACAAAAATTTTTTTACCCATAATTATTTTTTTAAGAATTATTCTACAAAACTATTGATACAATATTTATACCAACTAATTTAAATTCGTTAAATTATATAGATTTATTTATTGAATTGGAACAAATGTTTCTATATTTGTATATAATTATAATTCAAATGGAGGATTTAATTTATATTAATTTATTATTATAAATAACATAAATATATTATATAGGTGGAATAATTTTGTCATGGTGTGACAATTTTACATGACAATTTGGCTAATTGTTTGCCAAATTCGAGAATAAAACACTAAATAATGTCAAATCTATATTAGAAAATGAATTATAATTATTATATTTGCAAAAAACATGAATTCATTTTCAATTCTACTTAATCATGATTCAAGAAATTAAAATAAAAAACTTCCTCTCTTTTAGAGATGAGGTAGTTTTAAATTTTGAGGCAACCAAAGATACCACTTTTGAAGATTATCAAGTATATGAAGTTGCCCCTGGTGTAAGATTGTTAAGATTTGCTCTAATTTATGGAGCAAATGCCAGTGGAAAGTCAAATTTGCTGATCGCTTTGGAATTTATTCGTAATTTCTGGTATCAGCAGCAATCCGATTTGGACAGTCAGACTAGAACAATTCCGTTTTTGTTGGATACCGAAACTCCTAAACAGCCGTCCGTTTTTGAAATCAAGTTTTACGTCAATGAAATTAAGTATTGGTACATTCTTCACTTAGACAATAAAAGAGTATTTTTAGAGAAGTTATATTATTATAAAACTGTTCAACCGACACTGTTATTTTCCCGAGAATTAGAAGGTAACAATTCTATAATTAAATTTAATCCTTTATCTATTAAGGTTTCCCCTGCTGTTGTTGAAGAAATAACATTGAAGTGTTGGCCGAACGTTTCGTTCTTTGCTGCAAGGAATCAAGTAAATTGTTCTTTACCGTTTATTGATGATGCCGGATTGTGGATGAAAAACGGTTTTTTACCAATGATACATCCAGATACAAAAATGTTTGACTACGCTGGAGAAAAGATGATGAATAATCCAGCTTTAAAGTCGTATCTTTTGGATTTCATACACCATGCAGACTTTAATATTACGAATGTTATAACAGAACACATCCACGCCCCTATGCCAAGGTATTTCATTAATGCTATCTTGGAGGATGACAGATTCTCAGATGAGCATAAAAAGAAAGTTCTCGCAAATCCTGTCATCGAAGAAGTGAAAACCACTTTTGAGCATACTGTTCAAAATGAGAGAGGAATTGAGACTTACATTCTTCCAAATACCCGACAGAGTCAGGGAACTCGCAGGACATTCGGAATTGAAGCGGCGATTTACGAGACATTGACAAATGAAAGGTTTTTATCTATTGATGAAATAGAATCGTCTTTACATCCAGACCTAGTTGAGTTTGTTATTGAACAGTTTCTTAAAACCAAGAACCGGAGTCAGTTGCTTGTCACATCTCACTATGACCCATTGCTCAACACCATTGATGACTTGTTCAGGAAAGATTCTGTATGGTTTACAGAAAAAAACAACGATGGGAACAGTTCACTTTATTCCCTAGTTGAATTCAATGGGCTTAATAAAATCCGATCTTTCCAAAAATCTTACAGGAATGGAGTTTTCGGAGCATTACCCAACATTACAAATTAAATGGCAATATGGCACGGAAGATAGCAACAAGGCAAAAACGCAAGCAGAATCCTATCATCATAGGAGCTGGACTTACGGAAAGATGGTATTTCACTCATTTGCAATCGAAATATAATTTGAGGATAAAAATACGTCCTCGTTTTTTCGGACATGAAGATATAATTTCGCTTACAAAACGAACAGAAAGCGTCCTGGCTGATGAAGGTGTTGCAATTGTCGTCTTTGACGCGGATGTGTCAACATGGAATGATGTGGAAAAGTCACGCTTGTTAGAATTTAAGAAAAACTATTCTAACAATAAGGACGTGATTATCTGTGACAGCTTGCCCTCAATAGAATATTGGCTTCTATTACATTATGAGAATACTAATAAACATTTTGGCACATCAGAAAGAGTTATAGAGGAATTACGTAAGCATATCCCAAATTTTGATAAAACAGAATCGTTTTTAAGCAGACAGAAATGGGTGGATGGTTTGTGCGCTGACGAACAATTGGTCTCAGCTTGTAACCGGGCTGTTTCATTTGGTGAACAAGGTGAATCTTACAGCAATGTATGGAAGGCTATGGAATATGTCGACTTATACAAGAAAGAGACAGTTAAATAACTAGATTAGCTTATGCATTATCTTATACCATTTAAAGTCTTGCCCAATAATCATATCACCCCTGACACATTAAATGTGTTGGGGGTGATGTTTTCCTGCGGAAATTTCTCGCACCCTATATACAGCGTATCGAAGGCATCCGTGCCATCGGTGCGGTGTTCCAGCAAATCCTCCTCTGTCTCCGCCAGCTTCTCACCCCCTTTATCCTTACGGAAGCCATTGCGACCTCGTGTGACCCCAGCCGCCTGTATGGCGAGAATGAGGTCATCGTTGTTTTGGCGGTTGAAGAAAGGCATGAGCCTTTGTTTCCCGGCAAACCCCTGGTTGATGAGCAGGTACTTCTCATCATGCCGCATAGGATTTCCGAGGTACACGTCAACAACCGTCCATCCATGACGTTCGAACTCATGGATGATGACCCATCGGAAATCCTGTTCGTTCACGGCATAATTTGAGCCGAGGGCGGTAGTGTCGTAGTAGAACACCACCGTCTTGTTCTTGTGGTGTTCGTAGTAAGTGCAGAAGTCGTCTATGAGTGCAGGAAGCTTGCGTTCAAACTTTACATAGAACGACTTCAGCACATTGAGACGACGACCCGACGGCTGCCCAGCTACAATCCAGTTAATGTTCGCATTATAATCCATGCCGATGCAAATCGGAGCCAATGGATTGATGTCCTTGTCAGCCCGGCTGTCAAGGTATTCAGGAGCAAAACCCGCATAGTATTGCTCCGCAATCTCATCCAGAAACTCAAAGTTCGACGCGTCGTACTTGTGTTTCTCACGCATCGATGAGTAGAATCCATCCTTTGCGATTCCGATCCTCTGACAAAGGATAGAGGTTTGGAATGTCAAAGGAGTCAAATCCCTTTTCATCTGACGGATATAATTTTCCCCAAGGAGTTGCAGATTCTCAATGGAGCTGTACTCCTTGTAGTATGTAGCCACAGACCGCAACTGATTCAGTTGCGTGTCCATCTTCTTCAGCTTGTAGTAAAGATATTTCGGAACTTGTTTCCCTTCATCCTTGTAGCTTTTCATCCTCTCCTTGATACGCCAGATGTCATAGACAAGTCCTTCGATGGCGGCAATCACCTCCGTGTCCATCTTATCCTTGTAATGCAGGAACCAAGAACCCTTCTTGGTTTGCGGCATATCCGATAGGATAAGAATGGAGTGGTTGCACGAGTGCTTGCCGAAGTGCGACTTGATTCCGCCGTTCGCTGGCAGTGTCTCATCCTTCAATTTATTGTAGTCAATAAATTTCGCCTCGTCGATGAGGAGCCATGACAGCGTGAGCGAGTTTGACGAGCCCGGTCTGTCTTGGCTGATGATGACTGCACACGAGCCGTTGTAGAAGGAAATGACATGCTCATATTCCGCCGGCTCGATGATCGGCTTTGCGAAAGTCCTTGGCGGCTTTCGTCCGATGACATAGTGAATCCCACGGATGAACCCCCATCTCTTCCATGCGGCGAGAAGACCCGGCAGGGTGTTCGTCAGCCCATGTTTGAAAGTTGGCACTACGATGCCGCCAGTGGAGCCAGGCATTCTTTGCATATTGCGGAGAACAAACGGAGCAGCGATAGAATCCGTCTTGCCGGTTCTTCGTCCTGCGACGATGACCGAGATATTGGCACCGATGAGCTGTGTCAATAATTGAGGCTTGTTGAAATATACTTGATGCATAGGTGGACAAATCGTTTCTGAACCCGTAAAGATTTTCGATAAAAAATTTGCATTTTTCCTTGCTATTGCAATTTATTGTTTATTCCCGCTATGAAGAAAGGAGACTTCCCCTGTTCTCTCATGAGATTCTTCATGGCAAGTAATGTTGACCCCGTGGTGACAAAATCATCAAATACGATGATGTTTGGCTCACGGGGAATGTTGTGTGGGTCGAACACAGCCCCCACACGCTGTTTCGACCTGCACCTTGCACAATCAAAGTAGAACGGGATTTGCAGTGCGTCTGCAATTCGTTCTGCGATGAGCGAAGCGAAATTGTGCGTGGTATGTCTGCGCATGGGAGTAGTGACGATGCTCCATGTTCCGTTATGCAGGTGATATCCTATCATCTCCTGTATGACCGGAACCAGGCTGTCCGCAAAGAACGGAATCATGTCGTCATCCCCTTTGATGTCGGTGAGCGTACGTCCGAACACCGACTTCTGCCAGATGGTGATGAAGTTCGTGGATGCCCGACGGGTGAGACGCAGGTGATACTGAAAATCGCACCGAGCCTCCATGGACTTGTCCCATGCCTTCCGCTGATGCGTGCTGAAGATGTCCTTACCTTTAGGTGTGGACTCTTCGAGCGAGATGTCAGGCAAGGAAGGGATGTCAATCTGTGAGGTCAGCTCACCGACCTCCTGCGGACTGTTCAGTTCATTGAGAATTTCATCAAGCATGAAACAAAGTTGAATGTTGAAAGTTGAAAGTAAAACGCCCGAATCTGTGTCGAGCACAAATCCGGGCGAGTGACGAGAAGAACGTGAGACGTTGGGGATAAAACAGGATAACTCTTTAAGTTCTGTCACAGTGCATATAAAATGATACCACAAAATATGATCATTCTTGTGAGCAGTCGATGGTGCCGTCCTCCGTTTCGAGCGTGCCCGTGTAGAACGGAGACGGAATCTCGTCCGTAGCCTCCACCTCGATAGTGGTGGAAGTGGCACCTGTAGGACCCTGCCCGTTGTCCTGACCCACCTTGCAGTTGGTCTGCCATCGCTCGCTTCCCACGATGCGGTAATTGCCCTTCATGTCCTCGACCACGAAGACGTTGTCGCCGTTGTTGAGGTAAGCGGCAGCAGCCGAAGCGTCCGGACCCACACCAGGGTGAACAGCGGTGAGCTTGTTCAGCTGAGTCTGCGAAGGCACCTCTCCTTGTGATTCAGAAGTCAGCTGCGACTTGTCAGCGAGGATGACGATGAATTTCCATGTGGCGTCCGCCACCAGTGTGAAATTCCCCTGAAGCACGGATGAGGTGACACGACCGTTCTCATCACGCTGGAATGTCGGCCATTTCGCGATGAGATTCTTGGAGATATAGTATATCTTCCGCTTGATGCCCGGGAGCTCGGGTGTACCCATACACCAGTCGAGCGAGCGTTGTATGCTGTTTAAACAGTTTGTTGCCATAGTTGAGAGTTTAATATTAAAGTTTAGAGAGAACTGAAACCGTCGTGAACCGCTGACGATTAGTCAGCGAGTTCAATGACTTTGAGGCGGCGCTTGTCGATCGACTCGAATTGTACACCGAAGAACATGGTGGCGATGTAGGAGAGGATGAACGGCTCATACTCCTTTACGAGCACCGACTCGATGTCGCCCATCTGGTCGTAGCCCACCAGCATGTTGATTTTCGGTGTGATGTGGATGAATTTCGAACCGATTTTGTTGTACATCGGGATGATGTGCAGACGACCGTTCGACCCTTCCACTGTCTGTTGCGCATACTGGTTGTTGTAGTTGATGCCTCCGTGCGTGAGCAAGTAGCTCTCGTTATAGGCATCCGCAAACTCCTGTGTGCAGAACATGTAGAGGTCCTGAGCACGAAGACGGGGATCCAGGGAGAAGAGGATGTCCTTCGCAATCTCACAGGCGTTGTCCTTGGTAATTGCGTCCGTCAGCTTCATATAGTTGCCTTCTTCAGCTGCAAGAGCCCCAGAGGTGATTTCGTTCTCTGTGATGGTGTCGAACCCGTCAAAGAGGTCGATGGTGGTGTCACCGTTCGGGTCACGGCGACCAGCCCATATTGCCTCATTGAGGTGTTCCGAGAGACCACGGGCGATGAGCGCGAGGACGTGAAGTGCTGTAGGAGCACGCATCTGTCCGTCGCCTTTCGTGTCGCCCACCTGTCCGAGGAGTGTGGACACTGCCGAGTTCGGCTCGAACTTGGCGACCACCGAACCGAAGAAAGTTTCGAGTGTTCGGAAGTCCACGTTCAGATTGAAGTCAGTGGAACGGGACGGCTTATAAGGACCGAACTGCGCATCACCGGAGATGGCGCCCACCTGTTCCTTATAGCGGATGCCCGGACGGGCAGTCATATATTGCAGAGTCTCATTGCAGCCTATGATAGGCAGCATGAGCAGATCGGAGCGCCACTTGGTGGCCGCCTCCTGAAATTCAGCGAGAGTAAAAGTAAGTTGTCCAGCCATAATAATAGTTGAAAGTTTAGGGTTGAGAGTTTAGAGTGAATAATCTTACGGCAGCATATCGTAGAGAGCCCTTGCACGCTGGCGTGTCTGGAAGAAAGCCTCCGCTTTGTTCGTAGGCTCGCCGTGCTTGGCTTTCTCATCCTCCACGACCTGTGATGTGGATGCTCCTGGAGCCTTCTTCAGCTCTTCGATTTCCGCTTTGAGACGGGCAATCTCCGCATCTTTCAGAGCGAGCGCGTTGGCATGGGCTGTAGCCTGTGCCGTAGCCTCCTCAGACTCGGCAGGAGTAGTGGAAGACTGCTCCTCTGCAGGTGGCGTTGCCAGCTGCAGAGTGCAGATGTCAGTCTGTTGCTCCTGAGCAACTGGCTGAGTGTCCTGTGTTGTTGTGTTCTGATTTTCCATTTCTGTTGAGGTGTTAGGTGTGTTATTTTCTTGAACTTTATTCTCGGAAGAGAAGAAGCGAGTCAGCGACTCGACAAAGCGAGTGAACAAGCCACTGCGCTGTTCATCGTTATGGATGAATGTGGATGGGAGAGGAATACCCGATGCCGTCATGTCGGCGGCTATGCTGTCCGTGATGACAGGCGCATCGTCCTCCTCGAAGTCCGTGACCTCATCCACGAATCCCCAGTCGAGAGCCTCCTGTGCCGTGAGCCATCCCCCTTTCTTCATCAGTGCGAGAAGATCCTCCTGGTTCTTTTCGCACTTGGATGCGTAGAGCTGAGCCACGTTCGCGTCCATC
>JAEEGL010251833.1_pt1 | contig 31208 bp, 26 predicted proteins | sample 9134231 | NCBI WGS metagenome assembly JAEEGL01 (sample SAMN16246548, study PRJNA631951) | gut metagenome | biome: gut microbiome; feature: rumen; material: fiber-attached | host: Bos | place: Iran: Karaj | collected 2018-10
CCTCCGGGAGCGGTCTTCAGTTCGTATTCCCTGTAGGCTTTGCCTTTTTTGAGGCCTTTTTCATCGATGACTATCGTTTTCGTGCCTGTCGTTCCGACGTCCGTTCCGATTATATACATTGCGAATCCTCCTCGTTTTTACACTCGAAAATGTCCGTTTTAAGCGTAAAAATCCAAAAAATAACGGGAACAATCGCCTTTTTTGCAGACAGACCATTCCCGTTTTTTCACGTTTTTTGTCATTTGATCACTATCGGATTGAGCCCGAGAAGCTCTGCGAAATATATCATTTCCTCTTCAGTTGCGCCGTAAATTATCGAACTGTGGTGTGTGGCTCCCGCGCGGCTGAGCGACTCGAGGAATTCCGCAGTAGAAACATTGGGCTTGAACCAGCCTCTTACTTTTCCCTGATAGACTTCTCCGGGCGCGTCGAGCATCTCGATCGGAGCGATGACCAGATTGTATTTTTCCGCGTCTCTGCAAACGTTTACATAAACAGCTTTGCCGGGCTTGTAGCATCCGTATCCTACGACGGGATCCTTCGCGTTTCTTCCGTATACGAATCTAAGCTGTTTCATTTCGGGCTTTTTAGCGACGAGATCGTTGTTGAACTCGCCCATGTGGCTGATAAAGAGCCTTCCGCCTCTCCAGTCGGGACAGAAGATCTCGGCGAACGTAGCATCCTTGTAACCTCTGATGAAAGCTCCGGTGATCGCGGCTGTTAAGACGTCTCCCTCTCCGGCATATCCTATACCGTTTGCCATTTCCTTGCACGCTTCCATAAAAGGCATCGTGGGTATTCCGTCAGAAGGCGAAACCGCGAGAAAATTGACCGTAAACGCGTCAAGTTTCTCTTTTTTGATCCATTTTCTGACGGCGAGACATGTCCTTGTGGACATTTTATGAACTTCAGGATCGATTTTATTTATAGGAGTGTAAAATTTATTGTCCTTCGCGATCTCTTTTTCGACATCTTTCTCATCGATCGACTCATAGATCTTCGCAAGTTCAGGGCCTTTTGAATATACGACTTCAACTCCGAATCTGTTCTTCATCTCTTCGTCAGAAACGAGGAAATCTCCCATTCCTTCGAAGCTTCCACCTACTGTTCCGACCTTCGTTCCGTTAAGCGAAGTCGCGGCTTTTGCCGCCTTTATATATCCCGCGACTCTTTCGAAGACATCTGATTCTTTGTAGTGTCCCGCTGCGATCGCGTACGGTTTTCCGTTTCTCTTCAGGAGGTTGCACATATCCATAACGCCGTGGATACCGTGGCAATAGCTTACGTCATCGGGATCCTGATCAAATCCGAACGTAGGAGTATCTGTCGTATCCATAACTATTATCGGGAGCTTTGTCTTCGCGAGCGCGTCGGACGACATAAGAGAAGGAGAATAAGCCATGTGGAGCGTCACTATAACGTCTGATTTTTCGTCCTCGAACTTCTTAACAGCAGCTTCGAACTCGGGCACCAGTCTGCAGAAAGGCACTCTCACTACGTCAAAACCTCTGCCTTCGAACTCTTTCGCGACCTCTTCGTAAAACGCTTCCAGCCTTTTTCTGAGCGAAGGGGCACTCTTGTCATAAAGCTCTATATAGAGCGGCAGCAAACCTATCTTTGTCTTTTTCATATTACCCTCCAAGTTATTTTGTTACAAAGGAATTATATATTTGACGGAATCATAAGTCAATAGAACGGCTTTTAAAAAAGCCTCTTTTTCGAGGCATGTAAAATGATGATCGAAAGGCTCAGATCAAGCCGCAACTTGTTCTCAACAGGCGCAAAACAGCCGCCGGGAAGGAGGCATTACTTACCGGCAGCTGTTTTTACAAGAAATTATTTATTTGCAAGGAACCGTATATCAGTTGAACGAATAAGCGTCTTCGGTCAGCTGAGCCTGATCTTTGTCGTCCAGTTTGTAAACTTTCGCATTGTAAGGAGTGGCAATGTAAACTTCTCTTGAAACTTTTTCAAGCTTGCAATCGAGAGCGACGCAGCATCCGCATACGAAGTCGTAGATCCTGCACTTGTCGTCATTGCTCTTAACATCCTCGAAATTGATCGTGACCATTCTCTGAGCTCTGAGGTTGGAGCAGATCTCTTTGCAGCTCTCGATATCGAACTCTGTAGGTCTTGCAACGCAAAGGTTGATTTTCATTGAATCGCTGATATTAGCCATACGTATTTCTCCTTTTTCAGAATTGTCTTTGGACTCTCTCACGGGAGCGGGTCTCTTCTCTTCCTTCTTATTTTCTACTGTCTCTACTTTGATCTCTTCGCGTTTTTCTTCGCGCTTTTCGTCTTTTTTGTCCTTCATAAGAGTTGCAAGGGATACTCTCCTCATACTTCTCTCAATGGATTCTTTTTTCTCTTCAGCCTTGATCTCTTCAGCTTTCTTGTCCTCGTCCGTATTTTTACGCATAAAAAGATTTCCGCTTCTGTCGGAAGAAATATCAAAATCTTCCTCTATTATCGGAGCGGAATTACGTGAATAATTTTTAGTTTCGCGGTTGGTGAATCCTTTTTCCTGGACCGGACCCGACTCGATATTTCTCTCGACGACCTGATCTTCCTCGTCGACGATCCCATTGTCCAGCCCTACCATCTCTGAAAGACGGTTAAACAGCGCAGCAATCTTTCCTGCCATAGTTCCTTGTACCTCTTTTCTTTTGCAAATTAATAACCTTATCCTCTGTAACGTTTTTCTTTTTGAATCAGGTGAAAAGCCTGCGACCTACTCTGATATGTGTGGCGCCTTCTTGAATAGCATACTCAAAATCGCGGCTCATTCCCATAGACAGAATAGATATATCAGTATTATGCATCATTATTTTTTGTTTGTCAACATATATTTTAAAAATTTTTTCGAATCCTTTGCGAATTTCCGCTTCTTCCGCGTCCAGAGGAGCCATCGTCATGAATCCTCTTATCCTCAGATGGTCAAATTCTGACATTTTCCCGAGAAAATCGTCTATCTCCTCTTCCATGATCCCGTTCTTGCTCTCCTCGCGGAAAATATTAACTTCGCAAAGGCAGTCCTGCACGAGACCCATTTTGGCTGCTGTTTTTTCTATTTCTGTTGCGAGACGCACGCTGTCGAGCGACTGTATGAGCGATACCCTTCCGCAAACGTCTTTGACTTTATTTGTCTGGAGGTGTCCGATCAGGTGCCATGTCGCGCCTTCGATCTCCTTTTGCTTTTCCCTCAGCATCTGAACTCTGTTCTCGGCAAGCTGCGAAACGCCGCAGGACATAAGCTCACGGGCGCCCTGAATATCCGTGGATTTCGTCACGGCGACCAAGGTTATGTCTTCCGGTCTTCTGCCTGATTTTATCGCGTTTTCAGCCATACGTTCCCGAACGTATTTTACGTTGTCTGAAATGCTCATCAGATCACATTCTCTCCACTGTCTCGATGCCCAGGAGGCCGAGAGCTTTCTTAATGCATATGCAGACTGATTCCGTGAGCGCAAGTCTCGCGTCACGAAGTCCCTCTTCCGATTTCATAATATTGCAGTTGTTATAGAATTTGTTGAATTCCTGCGCGACGTCAGTTATATATCTCGTAATCTGGCAAGGCTCATTTTTGTCTGCCGCTGACTGTATCGCTTTGCCAAAACCGGCGAGCATTTTAACTATCTTGTATTCGCTGTCGCCGGTGAGGAGCGAAAGATCCGCATTTTCGTAGTTTACGCCTTCAGCCCGCGCTTTTCTCAAAATACTCCTGCCTCTCGCGTATGTATACTGCACATAAGGTCCCGATTCGCCTTCAAAATCGAGTATGTCGTCCCAGGTAAAAATGATATCCTTTTCCCTGCCGTTTTTGAGGAAAGTGTACAAAATCGCTCCGATACCGATCTTTTCCGACACCTCATCGATGTTTTCGATATCAGAATTGCTCTTCTCGATGATCTCCTTCGTCTTGGCGATCGATTCATTGAGAACATCCTCCAGAAGCACAACGTCTCCATGCCTTGTCGAGAGCACTCTGTCCGGAAATCTCACGTAACCGAATCCCACGTGCACGCACGAATCCGCCCAATCAAATCCCATCTTTTCTATTATCGAAAATACCTGCTTAAAATGCAGCGCCTGCGGAATTCCGACGACATATATATTTTTATAAAAATCATACGTCCTCTTCCTGTAGATCGCAGCCGCCACATCCCTGGTCGCATATATGGTCGAACCGTCGGATTTTAATATGATGCACGGAGGAAGCTTTTTGTCATCGTCGAATCTGACGATCTGCGCGCCTTCAGACTCTTCGAGCAGGTGCTTGTCCTGAAGTATCTGAACGACTTCCGGCATTTTATCAGAGTAAAAGCTCTCACCGGCGTACGAATCGAATTCGATACCGAGTTTTTTATACATGCGGCTGAATTCCTTCATGCTGGCGTCCTTGAAGAACTGCCAAAGTTCTGTGACTTCCTCGTCCCCTTCTTCCAGAAGTTTGAAATAATGCCTCGCTTCGTCTTCCAGCGTAGGATCTTTTTCAGCTTCCTCGTGGAATCTTACATAGATCTTGAGGAGTTCGTTTATCGGATCGGCGAGTATAATGTCGCGGTCGCCCCAGCGTTTGTAAGCGGAGATCAGTTTCCCGAATTGAGTCCCCCAGTCGCCCAGGTGGTTGATCCTTACAACGTTGTAACCGAGCGTGTCGTAGATCTTCGAGAGCGAATTGCCTATTGCGGTCGAGCACAAATGTCCGATATGAAACGGTTTTGCGATATTCGGAGAAGAAAATTCAACGATAACTGTCTTTTTTCCGCCGATATCCGTATTTCCGTACTCTTCCCTCTTTTCGAGGATCTCGGAAACGACCTTTGAAGACGCCTTTGCCCTGTTCATGTAAAAATTCAAATAACCTTTTACAGATTCTACCCTGCCGATACTGCTGTCAGGTCCAAGCTCTTTTCTGAGACTTTCGGCGAGCTCATCAGATATCAAAACAGGCGATCTCCTCATCGTTTTCGCAAAGGAAAAGCACGGAAGAGCAAAATCTCCCATTTTTTCTTCCGGCGGGATCGCGATCAGCTGAGCTATCTTCTCCGCTTCGATCCCCGTCTTTTCAGCTATCAAATTTGCGATATACAGTTCGTCTTTCATCTGTCCTTCTCCGCTTTAGCGCATTCCCTGCGCATTTATGTTATTTGTAAAATCACAGTCAGGCATCCGTCGTTCAGACTATTATATTTACCAGCCTTCCGGGCACGACTATGATCTTTTTGATCTCTCGTCCCGCAAGGATGCCCCTTACCGTGTCGTTTGATGAGACGTATTCTTCGAGTTCCTCTTTCGTCATGTCAGCCGGTACATCGAGCTTGCATTTTATTTTACCGAGGACCTGAACCGCGATCTCTACCAAACGCTCAGATATGGCTTTTTCGTCAAATTCCGGCCATTTTGTCTTATATAAGGGCTTTCCGGCGCCGTTTATCCTCTCGTTGATCTCTTCGGTGATGTGAGGAGCAACAGGATTCAAAAGCGTTATGAGCGTCGTATAGTCGCCTTTCGAGAGAGATCCGTTCGCGTAAACGTCATTCGTAAAAGCCATCATCGCAGCTATTGCCGTGTTGAATTTCATCGATTCGTAATCTTCCGAGACCTTCTTGATCGTCGCGTGGAGCTTTGATCTGAGTTCTTTTGACTGACCTTTTTCGTCCGTTACGATCTCCTGCATTCTCCATATTCTTTCGAGGAATCTGTAGCAGCCCTTTACATCCTTTGTCGCCCACGGGATCGCCTGGTCGAAAGCGCCCATAAACATCTCGTACAGTCTGAATGAATCAGCACCTATCTCAGCCACAACGTCATCGGGATTGATGACATTGCCCCTGGATTTTGACATTTTCTCGCCGTTTTCTCCGAGGATCATTCCGTGCGACGTTCTCTTAAAATACGGTTCCGGACACGGTACCTCTCCGATATCGTAGAGGAATTTGTGCCAGAATCTGGAATAAAGCAGGTGAAGCGTCGTATGCTCCATACCGCCGTTGTACCAGTCTACAGGCAGCCAGTAATTCGCGGCCTCCTTGGAAATGAATTCATTGTCATTATGCGGATCGCAGTATCTGATATAGTACCACGAGGATCCCGCCCACTGGGGCATGGTATCAGTCTCTCTCTGTGCTTTTCCGCCGCACTTCGGGCACGTCGTGTTGACCCATTGAGGGACGTTTACAAGAGGTGACTCTCCGCTGTCTGTCTGAACGTAATTGTCTATTTCAGGCAGTTTTACGGGGAGCTGATCGTACGGAACGGGCACCCAGCCGCATTTCGGACATTTTATAAGCGGTATAGGCTCGCCCCAGTATCTCTGTCTTGAGAAGACCCAGTCTCTCAATTTGTAATTGACTTTGCTGTGGCCTTTTCCCTGTTCCTCGAGCCAGTCGATTATCGTTTTCTTCGCCTGAGCCACGCTGAGTCCGTTTAAAAAGTCTGAATTGATCATCGTTCCCGTCTGGATATCTGTAAAAGCGGCTTCTTCGATATTTCCGCCTGCCACGACTTCAACCATCGGTATCCCGAATTTCTTCGCGAATTCATAGTCTCTGTCATCATGCGCAGGAACAGCCATGATCGCGCCTGTTCCGTATGTCATCAATACATAGTCGGAGATCCATACGGGTATCTTCTTGCCGTTTACAGGGTTTATCGCTTTGAATCCGTCTATGCATACGCCCGTCTTTTCTTTAGCGAGTTCTGTTCTTTCGAGATCTGATTTTCTCCTTGCGGCTTCCTGATACGCTCTTACTTCGTCGATATTATTGATCTTCGATGAATATTTATCTATCAGCGGGTGTTCAGGCGAAAGGACCATATACGTCGCTCCGAAGAGCGTATCCGGTCTTGTCGTATAAACTGTCACTTTGTCGTCAACGCCGGACAGTTCGAAATCGACTTCCGCTCCCTGACTTCTACCGATCCAGTTTCTCTGCTGGATCTTTACCTTCTCGAGAAAATTGACGTCGTCGAGTCCGTCGATGAGCTTCTGAGCGTAATCGGTGATCTTCAGCATCCATTGACTTTTTACCTTTCTTACGACTTCGCCGCCGCATCTTTCGCATCTGCCCTCTACGACTTCCTCATTTGCGAGGCCGACTTTGCACGATGTACACCAGTTGATCGGCATCTCTGCCTTGTAAGCGAGACCGTGCTCGAAAAGCTTCAGGAAAATATATTGAGTCCATTTATAATACGCGGGATCCGTCGTGTTGATCTCTCTGTCCCAGTCAAACGAGAAACCCAGCCTCTTGAGCTGCGTTCTGAATCTGTCTATATTGGTTTTTGTGACTGCCGCAGGATGGATCTTGTTTTTGATCGCGAAATTCTCAGTCGGAAGTCCGAAAGCGTCCCATCCTATCGGGAAGAGTACGTTGTAGCCTTCCATTCTGCGCTTCCTCGCGATAATATCCATGGCCGTATTGGACCTCGGATGACCCACGTGCAGTCCGTTGCCCGACGGATACGGGAACTCTATAAGCGCGTAAAATTTCGGCTTGTCGCTCACCTGCTCAGCCGCGAAAGCCTTATCATCCTCCCATATTTTCTGCCATTTCTTCTCTATGGCGTCAAAATCGTATCTTTCAACTCTGTCATTCGGCATGTCCGTTCTTCTCCCTTCAAGAAAGAATGATTAAACCAATTGCGTATTATATCACATCGGAAGGTAAAATGAAATAACGAAAAAGGCAACCCCGAAAGGTTGCCTTCTTACGATCATTTGATTGTCAGTTCAAATCATTTAGCTGTCGATCTCTTTTTTGAGAAAACAACCGCTGCTGCCATTGCTACTGCGATGACTGCGATCGCGATCATCGTAGCGTCGCCTGTAGAAGCATTGTCGGTAATGTCAACGACTGCGATCTCATCGAACCATACGCCGCCAGTTGCGCCCCAGTTTCTTGCCTGGAATGCGATCCTGCCGGGCATACCAGCTGCAGTATTCTCTTCGTACGAAGCGATGTCAGCGTCTGTAATAGTATATGTACCTTCGACATAAACCCAGTCGCTTGCTTCCGAAACGATAGTTGTAGCAGGAGCTGCATCACCGAATGAAATGAAACCACCTGCCTGTCCTCCATCGGTTGCGAAATTGTCGGTCGTCTTTATCCATGCAGACACTTTGTATGTCCTTCCGACTTCAAGAAGAGCCGTATCAAGGACGCAGAAGCAGTCATGTCCCCCTGTAGGCAGCTCGATATAGATAGAACCTGTTCCGTCATTTGTGTGTGATACGTCATAGTCGATCTTCTCTATTACGTCTGCGGCGTCACCCCAGAAATGTCCGAAAGGAGCAGCTCCTGCGACTGCCAGAGCGGAAACATCGTCTTCGAGCAGGTTGCCTTCAACAACAGGCATAGTCTCTGTGGGAGTAGCCTTAACTTTTTCGGCAACTTTAACTTCATCGAAATAAACTGTTCCGGAAACGCCCCATACAAACAGTGAAACGTATGTTATCGTCGTTCCTTCGGGATTACTGAATTCAGTTTCTCCGCCTTCGGGAACCGTAAACAGGTCGTCAGCTGTGGGAACGAATTCGAAAGAAATATACTGCCAGTCAGTATTCGCTACATCGATCCTTGCTCCGGTGGAGAAATCACCTACAGGGTGTCCGACCCATTCGTGTTTCGGCGGGTTGATGCTTATTCCTGCGCTCGGGCTTGCAACGTCAACGTTTTTTGCCCAGCACGAAATAGTATAGAGCTTGCCCGCTTCAAGAGCAACAACTGCCGTGAAGTGTCCGGTATTTCCCGAAGCGCCGTTTACGACTTTAAGACTTCCGGAACCGTCAGCTGTGTGGCTCTCAGCATCAAAAGAGGCGTTAGAGCCTTCCGTGTTGTTCCATCCGTAGCCGTTGAATGCCAAATAAGCATCCTCATCCTCGAAGGTTTCTTCGAGAATGACATTTTCAGCGGCGAACGACGGGATCGATACCATCGTAAGAGCAATCGCAAGAACGATTACCATTGCCAATAATTTTTTCATATGTTACCTCCTGATTGAAAAGACCGGATTCCCACCAGCCTCTTCTTTTTTTTCTTCGCGTTTATTATATTATCATGTTTTGCGCTTTGTCAATATATTTTTTTGTTTTTCCGAATAAAACAGGCATTAATTGAATGAATAATAAAAGAAGCAGCCCGAAAACCGCTTCTTCAACGTTCGTGTTTTCAGTTAAGGCGAAAGGAGACGAAGCGACAAGTCCGCATTTATTCGCAGTCCCTGCCGAATCCGGCGCCGTCCAGCAGATTTTCGCAAAGCGGCAACATAACGGCTTCCCTTTCAGGCTCGATATGATCGTATCCGAGAAGATGCAAAAGTCCGTGGCATACCAGAAAAGCAGTCTCCCTCTTTTCAGAATGACCGTAATCTGCAGCCTGTTCTTTGATCTTATCTATTGAGACCACTATGTCTCCCAGCGTCACACAGCCTGTCACGGGGTCTCTGTCGTATTCCTCTATTTTACCTTTGCCGTCAAAAAGATCGAGAAGCGGAAACGACAAAACATCGGTCGGGCTGTCGATATTTCTCTCCCTTTTATTTATCGTTCTGATGCCCTCGTTGTCCGTAAAAGTCACATTGATCTCTGTCTTCATGTGCCTGCTGTTTATCAGGACTCGAGACATGAGAGATTCGAGAGCTTTTTTCGCAAGATCCGCGTATTTTTCGCACTCTTCCTCCCTTTCGGAAAGATTTTCGTCAAAGGATATCAGTATTTCGTTCTTTATTTTTCCTGCCATTTTTCTCTCTTCCTTTCCTCTCTGCGCTCTTCTCTTTTCTCCTCATATTTCTCATAAGCTTTGATGATCTTTTGTACGAGTTCGTGGCGAACGACGTCCCTTTCGGTGAGATAAACGAACGATATTCCCTCAATATTTTTGAGAATGTACTGGATCTGCCTGAGCCCGGACTTTTTGTCCGGAGGCAGGTCTATCTGCGTGATATCGCCCGTTATAACGGCCTTCGAGCCGTTTCCGAGCCTTGTGAGGAACATTTTAAGCTGCTCGTGAGTCGTATTTTGCGCCTCGTCAAGAATGATGAAAGCATCGTCCAGGGTCCTTCCTCTCATATATGCAAGAGGCGCGATCTCTATCGCTCCCTTTTCGAAATTTCTCATATAAACGTCCGCTCCCATAATATCGTACAGAGCGTCATACAAAGGTCTCAAATAAGGGTCAACTTTGTTCTGCAGGTCTCCGGGTAAAAAGCCCAGTTTCTCACCCGCTTCGACAGCGGGTCTTGTGAGGATTATCCTCGATACTTCGTTGTTTCTGAAAGCATTGACTGCCATCGCGACCGCAAGATACGTTTTACCCGTTCCTGCGGGGCCGATCGCGAATACGACCGAATCTTTCTTGATCGCGTTCACATATTCCCTCTGGCCGTTCGTTTTCGCCTTCAGAGGTCTTCCGTGCGCAGTGGTGCATATGACGTCAGCGGAATATGTCTTCACGGCGTTTTCTCCGCCTTCGCTGACAAGGTCGCAGAAATAAGCCGTCATCTGCCTTGTCACTCTGTCTCCGCTCTCTGCGATCTCCCTCAGCCTGTCGAGCACATTTTGCGCCTTCGCAACTGCTTCGCTGTCATCCCGAAGACCTTCTTCCGCTTCTCTGCCTTCGTTTTTCGATACGGCGACAGGTCCTCCGTCACGCAGAACGATCCTCACATCGAACGCGTCCTCTATTATTCCTGCGTTTTCGTCGCCGTTTCCGAAGATGTTTTTTACTATTTCGGTCTCGCTTAAATTATCAGCCATATTTCATGCACCTTTTCCGCATTTTGTCTGTAAAAGTATATCATACGCAGTCCCGATATTCAATTTTGTGATATAATTACTGCCTGAACTTTTTACCTGAAGGAGGAACGGTTATGGATAAAAAGCAGGGATCTATATCGATAAATACAGAAAACATATTCCCGATCATCAAAAAGTGGCTGTACTCTGAAAAAGACATTTTCATCAGAGAGATCGTCTCGAACGCGAGCGACGCCATAAACAAACTGAAAAAACTGGAGAGCGTGGGAGAAGCGGAAGTGCCCGACTGCGAATGGAGGATCGACGTTGTTCTCGATGAGGAGAACAGGACGATAAGCGTCACGGATAACGGCATCGGAATGACCGCGGACGAGGTTGAAAAATACATCAACCAGATCGCCTTTTCCGGCGCAAAAGATTTCATTGAAAAGTACAACGGTAAAACGGACGATGCGCAGATCATCGGGCATTTCGGCCTCGGATTTTACTCTGCTTTCATGGTCTCGGACAAAGTGGAGATAGATTCGCTCTCGTATGTCGCGGGTTCTGAGGCCGTGCACTGGGAAAGCGAAAGCGGAATGGATTTTTCGATCGCTCCATCGGAAAAAACGGGGCGCGGCACTACGGTAACTCTTCACATCGCAGAGGACAGTTCCGAATATCTCGACAGATTCAAACTCGAAGACACCCTCCGCAAATACTTCTCTTTCCTGAACGTAAAATTGTATTTCAGCTACCCCGAAGAGAAGAAGGAAGATAAAGAAGACTCTTCTTCAGAAAATAACGAAGAGGCCGGATCTGCAGAAAATCAGGAGATAATCGATGAAAAACCTGAAGAAACAGGCTTAAAATCTGTCGTTATCAACGAAAAAGAGCCCCTGTGGCTCAAAAATCCTTCAGACTGCACGGAAGATGAATACAAGGAATTTTACCATAAGGTCTTTCGCGACTACAACGATCCGCTGTTCTGGATCCATCTGAATGTGGACTATCCTTTCAATCTTAAAGGCATACTCTATTTTCCGAAGATCGAGAAAGAAAATTTCATAGAAGGCCAGATCAAGATCTACTACAACCAGGTATTCGTCGCCGACAATATCAAAGAGATCCTTCCCGACTTTCTCATGCTCTTAAAAGGCACCATCGACTGCCCCGACCTTCCGCTGAACGTTTCGAGAAGCTTCCTGCAGAACGACGGTTACGTCAACAAGATCTCTGCTCACATCACAAAGAAGGTCGCTGACAAGCTGAACGGCATGTTTAAGACAGACCGCGAAAACTACAACAAATACTGGGACGACATCAGCCCGTTTATCAAATTCGGATGCATTCGCGATGAGAAATTCTATGAAAAAATCAAGGATTCGCTCATCTACAAGCTCACGAACGACGAGTACGTTTCCGCCGAGGAGTACGGTAAAAAATATTCTCCCGAAGGCGCTGACAAAACAGTCATTTATTACACCGACAACCCGGTCTGGCAGTCTCAGTACATCTCTATGCTGAAGGAAGCGGGCATTGACGCCGCTGTTATGGATTTTAATATGATCGATGTGAATTTCATGTCCTTCATCGAATACAAATCAGAAGGCAAGATCAAGTTCGACCGCGTCGACGCCAACATCTCCGACAAGGTAAAGGGTGAAACCTCAAATGACATCTCCGAATCGATCAAAAATGTCCTCGAAGGCGCTTTCAGAAAGGTCGCAAACAACGACAAACTGACTGTAACGTCAGAGCCTATAAAATCTGAGATGCCGGCATTCATCCTCCTTTCAGAGCAGGGACGCCGCATGCAGGAATTCGCTAAAATGTACGGCGATAAATTCGCGGGAATGGGTCTCGGAGGAGACGATGTTAAACTCGTTTTGAACAGCACTAACCCCGCTGTTTTGAAGCTCTCTTCTCTGCCGGCGGACGATACCGCGACGGACGAAGAAAAGCAGGAGCGCGAGCTCATCTGCGAACAGATCTACGGGCTTGCGATGCTCGCCCACAGACCGATGGAAAAAGACGAACTCACGAAGTTCCTTGAAAATTCCGCAAAGCTTTTGAACAGGCTGTGACGGAAATATCTGATAATTCAAAAGCTCCGCGTCAGTTTTTGACGCGGAGCTTTTTTTGCGTTGATCCGGATAGTTATTTTCAGCGATCTTATTCGGCTGTTTTTTCATAGAGCGTCATGGATTCGATCATCATGTTGTATCCGGAATAGATCTCACCTGTGAACGAGTCAGGACCCACGCATATACAAGGTCTGTCCATCGACTCGGGTGTTGTGAATTCGAGTTTTACGGTCTGCCACTCGTCGCCGGGGGTAAGCTCGACTTTGTCTGTGAACGCTTCGGTATTTCTGCAGTCAGATTCATTCGGAAGGAAACCGACGATACACTTGTTCCAGTCTCCGACTGTGCCCTGGTATTGTAATACAACGGTGAGCTCGTAAGCTGTGTTCGGCCTGAGATCGATATTGCCGAGTCCGTAGAAGTTTCCGCTGTTTCTGAACCCGTAATCAGCTTCGAGATGGTATCTGACGACCATTCCCTGCTTTCCGTTAGAAAGCGTGGTGTTCCAAAGTTCTCTTTTTGCGAACGTTCTCTCGTCTCCTGTCATGGCTTCGTTGGGAGTTCCGATGTCCGGGGCCTGAAGAGGCCCGGAGAACTTGCCGTCCAAGATCGCCCACCCGTCACCTGAGACGTGAGAAGTCGTGGGTTCAAAATGCAGAAGATCGTCAGGTGCGGGGACTTCCGTTTCGTCTTCAACCACCTCGTAAAGTGCGAGTTCTGCGACAGATATCTCGTAGTCGTAGTTACAATGTCCCGCAAAGTGATCAGGCCCGAGGACGATATTGGGTTGTCCAAGATCCCTGCCCGTTTTAAATTCAAACGATACTGTCTGCCATTCATCCTTCGGCTCGAGGATCATATAGGCATCAGCGAAATCTGAGCTCGTTGCGTATCCGAGTACGCTGCGTGTTCCGTCAACAGTCGATCCGCCAAGGTAAAATGTCGCGGTGATCTTATATCTCGTCTCCGGCTTGAGGCCTATATCGCCTATTCCGTATCTGTTGCCGAGCCATCTGACACCTGCATCGCCGTCGATAGCGAGTCTGATAGCTTCGATCGTTTGTCCGTCAGGTCCGTCGATCGCTACGACTTCCCTGTGTCCGTCTATCCTGATACCGTCAAGTGTAGCGCCCTTGGGATCTGTTCCGGGTTCCGCCATAGGTCCGCAGAATACGCCGTCAACAATGTCCCAGCCGTCTCCGATCATATGGTCTTCATCGGGATAGAAGTTCAGAAGGTCATATGTTCCGGGCTCCGGCTCGGGAGTCGCGGTAGGCTCCGGAGTGGGTTCGGGAGTCGCCGTGGGAACTTCCGTAGGAGTTGTCTCGGGATCATCAGTCGCGGGAACATCTGTCGGAACAGCTGTAGTCTCAGGCTTCTCGGAATTGGGATCATTACTGTCTTTACATGCAGTAAAAACCATTGAAAGCGCAAGACAAAGCGCAAGAGCAAGAATCAGCAACAAGTGTTTTTTCATTTTTTTGTCTCCAATCTATATCAATTTTTCGGGATCATTGAGTCTGTTTTTTATTTCGGACGATGTTTTCAAGTTCCTCGAGGAATGTGTCCATCGACTTGAACTGCTTGTAAACGGAAGCGAATCTGACATATGCGACATCGTCAAGGTCTTTCAGTTTCTCCATTACCATCTCGCCTATTTCGACAGATTTTACCTCGTGTTTGTTGTTATCCTGAAGATATCTTTCGATCTCATTTGCCAGGTTTTCGATCTGGGCCATCGTGACGGGCCTTTTTTCGCACGACTTCAAAACTCCCTGCTTGATCTTCTCTTTAGAAAACTCCTGACTTGTTCCGTCCTTTTTAATAACTATGATCTGGAACGATTCTATTCTCTCAAATGTATTGAATCTGTATTCGCAATACTTGCATCTTCTCCTGCGCTTTATGCTCGTTCCGTCATCCCAGGGCCTCGAATCGGCTACTTCCGTCTCAAGACTTCCGCAATTTGGGCACTTAATACTGCTCATAGTCCATCACCTTTCTTTGTAAAAAAATGCCATGAAAGATGTTTCATTATAACATACAGGCTTGTTGTTTGCAAATATTTAATAATTTTAACTGTATAAGAAACGTTTTCGGAAGTGAATTGTGATATAATCAAGGAAAATTGTTTACAACACGGAGGTTAGGCATGGATCAGAAATATCATTTCAGCCTGTTGTGGCCCGATTGGAAAAGCGGACGGCGCAGAGAAATAGAGACCATAAGGGGAAAAGGAACTCATTTTAACCAGGAATTTCTCGAGAGAGATATAAACGTCGAGACGCTCCTTGACGGCATGCAGGTCAGAAACGAGTCAAAAGGCTACGTAAAAGCGAGACTGACTGATATGGTTACTGACGAAAACGTCATCAAATACAGGCAGGACGTTCTCAAAGATTTTATGAAATACCCTGATATCGAGGATGCTTTTGACCACGACATTCTGCCTCACGTTACACAGCTCCACAAAATGGAGACGACGAATATTTCCCACGACGACAATATAAGAAAGATCGCCTGGAGGATCGATATGCTCAGGATCTATTCCGAGTGCGTCGATATCCTGCGCGGCGTTTTCTGCACGGAAGGCCGTCATTTCGAATCTGAAGGTATTAAAAGACTGATCGAAATGCTGAACGGAATCATCAAAGAGCCCGGTTATCAGGAACTCATCAGACTGCTGCCCGACATGCTCGAGAAGATCAATACGTGTTCAGGCGTTACGATAGGAGTAAACCTCGACTCGAGACTGCAGCCCCAGGAAGCGGTTCTGCTCACGATAGAACCTAAACCTTTTAAGAACAGAGGACTCGTCACGACGCTCTTCGGAAACAAAAGAAACGACGAAAAATATTTCGGAATGGGAGCTTTTTACTCGATACTCAAGGAGACTACGGCGGGAGCGCTCGATCAGGCGATAATGAGAGACCTTGCAAGAGTCATGAAAGACACTTTCAACCACCTCGGAGAATCGCTCGCGAAATTCGAATGGATCGAAACAGCTTTCCTTACGGATCTTCTGCCTGAGGCATATTATTACATCGGCGGCGCCAGACTTGCGCACAACCTCACAAAGTCAGGCATGCCTGTGTGCTTCCCCGAAGCAGCTCCGATGGACGAGAGGATTTTCAGGATAAAAGACATATACGACGCTTCCTTCGCTCTCAAAGTTATTTCGGACACTCAAATTAATAAACTCGACAGAATAATCGTCACGAACGACGTTGAAATGAGCAACGAAGCGGGACACATTTTCATACTGACAGGCGCGAACCAGGGCGGTAAAACTACTTTTACGAGAGCTATCGGTATCGCTCAGTTACTCTATCAGGCCGGCTTCCCCGTTCCCGGACGTTCCGGCAGGATCAGCCCCGTCGACAATATCCTCACACACTTCCCCGAGCTTGAAAAAAACTCGATCAGTGAGGGCCGTCTCGGAGAAGAATGCATAAGACTCGAAGCCATTCTGCCGCGTCTTACGAAATACAGCATGCTCCTCATGAATGAGTCTCTTTCAAGTACGAGCCACCAGGAGTGTCTGACGATCTCCGAAGAAATAATGAGATACCTGAGGACGGTAGGAGTCCGTACAGTTTTCGCGACTCATATGCACGAGCTCGCGGAAGAGATCCCCGAACTCAACAAAGAGCCCGGACTCAGCAATATGGTGAGCCTTGTCGCCGGCGTCGATGAGAGCGCTGATATGGAAGTCATGACAGAGGACGGTATCAAGCGCTACTCCGGTTCAAAGCGTACATACAGAATCGTTCCGATGCCTCCTCAGGGCAAGAGCTTTGCTCTCGATATCGCGCGCACATACGGTATCAGCTACAACCAGCTGCTCGATTCACGAGAGAAGATCAAGGACGTCATCAAGGCCGAGGAAGAGGAAAACCGCATCGCGGACGACGATCCGTACTGGGGCACGAAACTTACGACCAACTGATCAATATTATTGTAAATAATTTTCAAAACGACTCGCATTATCTCAAGGCGGGTCGTTTTTTTGCATGAGGTTACCTATTGCTAACCGTTTTTTATTGACAACGAATGCGCTTCGCGTGTAAAATAATCCATAGCGGAAGCCGCTCTTTCCGCCGCGGAATAATCACGTGATTTTTACCAAAAGAAGGTGTTTAAGTTTTATGAAATATATAGTCATTCTGGGTGACGGCATGGCAGATCTGCCTGTAAAGGAACTGGGAAACAGGACACCTCTCGACGTCGCAAAGAAGCCGAATATTGATTTTATGTCTGAGAACGGCATTCTCGGCCTCGTAAAAACCGTACCGGACCATCTGAATCCTCCGGGCAGCGACATAGCGAACATGGCTGTCATGGGTTACGATCCTGACATATATTATTCCGGCCGCTCCCCTCTCGAAGCCGCAAGCCTCGGGATCGACTTAGCGCCTGACGATCTCGCCGTTCGCTGCAATCTCGTGACACTCTCCGAAGACGAGCCTTACGATCAGAAGACCATGGTCGACTACAGCTCTGACGAGATATCCACGGAAGAAGCCGCGAAGCTTATCGACACTTTGAGGGATGAGCTTTTCAGTAAATACGGCTGTTTTAAGATATATTCCGGGTTTTCGTACAGACACTGTCTGGTATACAAGATCCCGGGTAAAATATCCCTCGGCTGTACCCCTCCGCACGACATTTCAGGGAGAAAAATAACGAATTACATGCCGAAAAACGATCTGATCCGAGAAATAACGGTAAAAAGCTATGACATCCTCAAGAATCACCCCGTAAACGTTTCAAGACGAGATCGCGGTCTCCGTCCGGCAAACTCTGTCTGGCTCTGGGGAGAAGGAAGAAAGCCGAACTTCGATTCGTTTGAGTCCCGCTTCCGCATCAAAGGCGCTGTAGTCTCTGCCGTTGACCTTTTAAAAGGTCTCGGTAAATGCGCAGGTCTCGAAGTTCTGAACGTCGAAGGAGCTACGGGCACATATATCACAAATTACGAAGGAAAAGTCGAAGCGGCTCTCGATTTTCTCAGAAACCGCGGAGATTTCGTATACATCCATATGGAAGGACCGGATGAATGCGGCCACAGGCATGAGATAGATAATAAAGTCACCGCAATTGAAAGCATTGACGCGAAAGTCGCGGGACCGATCCTTAAAGTCTGCAGAGAGGAATTCAAGGACTTCCGCATTCTCGTTATGCCCGATCATCCCACGCCTCTCGATCTTCGAACGCACACGCACGATCCGATACCTTTTACCATCTACGGAAGCGATATAAAGACTCGCTCGGGACTTCCCTACAACGAGTCAACGGGAGCTTCGACAGGTCTGTACTGTGAAAAAGGATACAATCTGATCGAAACACTGTTCAAATGACAGCTTAATTAAAGCTGGTATGGAAAGGACTTGTTACAGGAGGAGTTTTATTACTTCTCCGCTGTCACCGTCTGTCACAACGGAACGGTCCTCGATCCGGCGCGGACCCGAAAATTAATCCGGGTCCGGGATGTTTTCAGGATCATTACGGTTTGGCGTAGTGGCACATCAGTATTCCAGCCTCTTAAAATCGCTGTTCTCGCAAATGATCGCAGGACGCTTTATCGGCTTGTATACATCTGTCTTTTTAATATACTTGTTATCGTAAAATTCTACGTCTTTGACGTTGCGGAATTCTGCCATTAGCGGGTTAAAGGATTCGAAAACGTTGTCGTGGATCTTAACGCCTGAATGGAAGCGGTAGTCTCCTTTGGGAATGCTCGGGCGGAAGGTGATCGCGCCGCAGAAAGACGCATGTCCGCAGTCTCTGAATATGTTGTTTTTGACCGTCACGTCCTCAACAGGACCGGACTCGAACCAGTAATTCGCGTCTCCCGTGAAGTCCAGGGCGCAGTCGGAATTGTAAAATTCGCAGTCCTCGATGATCGTCTTGCACGGAACGGAGATCAGGAAACCTCTCGGGCGGTTTTTACCCGTATGGACGTTCTTTATGTGCAGAAGCGAAGGAACTTTTGTCCTGTTTTCTATTGCCAGACTTTCGCGCACATAACCGGGCAGGTCCTCTTTGAATTTCAAAATGAGGGTGCCGCGGTCTTCCGGATATTCGGCTTTGTCTATAATTATGCATTTTCCGCACGGTTTCATGATACTTTTGTTGATGAAACGGATCTCATCGCCTGATTCGACTCCTGTGCGGCTGTTGTGGTACGCGATGCATTTTAACGTGCGTTTGTCGATGACTTCCTTCACGATAGGGTAAAATCCGTGGAAGTTGCCCGCGTCGTCGTTCATGCTTTCGAAGAGGCAGTCAAAGACCTCCATCTTGCCCATTGCGTTGATGCAGTGGATACCGTCCGCCATTATTGACATTATCCTTCCCGATCCCGGAGCCGGTAAAACGGTGACTCTCTGAATGAGCGTGTCAGTGCATGAATTCAGTGAGATGCCCATGCCCGCGCAGTGGTAGAGGTTGAAATCTTCGACGACGACATTTTTACACGTATTAAGACTTACGCCAGTGGAGCCTCTGTCGCAGTGCTGGATGCAGATTATGCTGCCCACATATAGCGGCTCTCCTCCTTCGATATACATTCTGAAAGTGTCTTCGGCGATCTGCTCGACCTTGTTCAGATGGCGCAGATAGAAGTTGTATTCCGGATGCTCTTCTCTGGTCAGGAAGAAATAGTTGTGCCCGTATGCGAGACTGCCTGTTTCGGGAGAAAACTCGATGCAGAAGATATTCTTGTCGTCATAATCGTAATATTCACTGATAAAATGGAGCTGACCGTTTTCGAATCTTACCGGGAATTTTTCCTTGTCAATGACGATATCGACGTATTTCTTTGTCGATCTCACCACTTTGCCCTCTGTGTACCACGGGCGGTCGAAATCCTCTGAAAGGTTTCTGAATGTGACGTTTTCGCAGTGATCGAATATGAAAGGCAGTATCCTTCCGCCGAATACGAACTCGCTGCCTCCGCCGTCAAGCGTGATGTTTTTCAGATTCTTAAAATGGAACGCGCAGGGCATATTTCCGTAGTTGTGATACGGAAAATCCTGAAGCGCTGTATCTGCGTTCGTTACTTTGAACAAGTATCTTCCCTTTTCGAATTTCAGAATGGTATTGTCTGTGACATGCTTTAGCGCCTCTTTGAGAGCAGGGATATAATCACCGTCTTTGGCGAATTTTACATAGTTGCTGAAGTTTACCGTTTTCATGCGCGTTCTCCTTTTCAAAATGATATTTACTCAAAATCGTCTGTTTTCCAGCTGTCATACCATCTGATGACAGGTTTTCCGTCTTCGAAAACGAGCGGAAGCCATACGTATGTGGCGTTTACCGTGCTCTCCGAAGAAAGTTCGCGAAGCCTCTTGACGCCGCCGTAATCATTGTCCCTGTGTTCTCCGCAGCAGAGCGCCTCGTAGATCAGCGGGACCTCCGGAAGAGGCGTATCGGGTATGTCTGTCAGCCATCTGTCTCCGAGCGCGATATACAGGTTTTTCTTTGAGGGCACTTTAAAGATCGACGAGAACTGAGCGTGAAAAGAGTTCGCGTTCACATCGTTTTCGCACGGATCTCCGAGCACTTTCCATTCCCCGTGCATATCTGTGATCTCGGCAGCCTCCGAAGGATTCGGGAAATACCCCGTCGTACCTGAAGTGATTATGTATTTTTTACCTTCGTGCGTAAAAAATCCGGGAGCTTCTCTCGTATACGGAGGAAGTTTGATCCCGAAATGAGAGGAATATTTTCCCGTGATGCCCAGATAATCGTCGGTAAGATCGGCGCAGATCATTTCAGTGTGGCAGTGCTCGAAAATAATATATGCTTTGCCTTCCTCGTCTTTCACAAGGTCGAAATCGCCCGATTCCATTTCGAAAAGCCGCAGAAAATGCTTGAATTCGTAAGGTCCGGTGATCTTGTCCGAGACTGCGATGCCCATGTGCTGACCTTTTATTCCGCCGTGGACTTCCATAAATTTCATCCACATGACGTACTTGCCTGTTTTGCCGTTGTACAGGATGTGAGGCCTGTCCATCTTGTTGTGAGTGTACATCGGATCGTCCGGATCGTCGCTCGGGCGAATGATTATGCCCTCGCTCTTCCAGTTGATCAAGTCCTTTGAGGAGTACATCCTGACTCCGTAGTGCCAGATCCCGTCTCTCCCGCCAAGCGTCTTTTCTTTGTTCTCGCCGTACAGATAAAACACGCCGTCGACCTCTATGATCGAGCCGCCGTGAGACTGTATCTTGTTGCCGTCGGTATCGAGCCATTCCCGGCCCGGATAGATCGCATCGTATGACATTTGTTTTCCCTTCCTAAAACGTTCTGTATCAGTCGAAGAATTCTTCCTCGAGCATCTGGCAGAGGCAGTGGTAAACGGGGAGATGATACTCCTGGACCTTGTATGTCTCCGTCTCGGGAACTTTCACTGTGACATCGGCGATCTCAGCAAGCTTTCCGCCTTTCGCACCCGTGAGGGCGATGACCTTGATGCCCATCGCTTTTGCGGTGATCGCCGCGTATCCGCAGTTTTTGGAATTGCCCGATGTGGAAATGGCGATCAGGACGTCTCCCTTGTCTCCCAGACCGACAAGCTGCTGCGCGAATGTAAGCTCTCCGTCTATATCATTTATGAGCGCGTACGAAAGCGCGGGATGTGAAGCCAGAGAAATAGCTCTCAGAGCTCCCTCAAGGCTCTCTGCGAGCTTCTCGCCCTTCTCCCCGTACTTTTTAAGGTCTTCCTTGAAAGTGTCGGGAAGGGGCCTTTTTTTCATGAATTTCTTCATCAGCTCTCCGACAATATGTTCGCTGTCGGAGCAGCTGCCGCCGTTTCCGCAGATGAGAACCTTTTTGCCCTGCTTGTATGCCTTTTCAAGTATTTTGTATGCCGCAAGGACATCATCCGTGACTCCGTGTTTTTTGAGCTCCGGATATCTTTCTCCGAGCAGTTCGAGATATGCTTTTGTTGAATCTTTCATTTTTACCGATCCCCTCTGTATGTAGAATTTTGTCTTTGATCACAGGCTCGCGACAGACAGTGCCGCGTAGTCTCCGACTTTGTCTCCGAGTCCGCAAGGCACTACTTCGCATACCCTGCCGCTGTATATGAGTGTTTCTTCGTCTATGACTTTCTGAGCGTAAGGAAGAAGAAGATGTGAGCTTTTCGCAAAAACTCCTCCGATGACTATCCTCTCCGGGTTAAGTATATCGATGACTATCGAGAGCCCTTTCCCGAGCATTTCGCCGCTTATCCTATAGGCCTGAATGCAGAGTTCATCCCCCTCGTCTGCCATATCGCCTATGATCTTCGCGTTGATCGCGTCGTAGCTTCCGGCTCTTTTCAGCAGTTCGCAGACGTTGCCCCTTGATTCCTGCTCTTTCGCGAGTAAAACGCCTATCTGCGCTATGCCGCCTCCGGAGCAGAAGCCCTCGAAGGAACCTATCTTGCCGTATCCGACGGGGCCGTAATCAGACAGTCTGAGATGCCCGACTTCTCCCGCCATATCGCTCGTTCCGGAATACAGTTTGCCGTTCAGGATCAGTCCCGCGCCGAGACCTGTTCCGAATGTCATGAATATCATATTCTTCGTGCCTTTTCCGGCTCCGTATTTCCATTCAGCCACAGCGCATGCGTTCGCGTCGTTCTGAAGATTGCACGGCAGCTTCGTCTTTTCAGTAAAATATTCAACTGCGTGAACATCGTCCCATCCCGGCAGATTCGGAGGAGACATTATAATTCCGGTCTCCGAGTTCAGAGGGCCTCCGCAGCTGATGCCTATCCCGTCGAAGTCACTGTATTTAAGATCGTATTTCGCGAGAAGCAGATCGAGGTTCAGCATAAACTCGTCGAGGACGGTCCCGGGCTTCTTACCCGCTGTGGGGAATTTGCTCTTGTCGATTATTTTAAGCTCTCTGCCGTCGTCTTCACCGAGGCTGACCGCGCACTTCGTGCCGCCGATATCTATTCCAATGTATTTCATTTTTTCTTTAATACCTCCATGAAGGAATATTTTTTCTCGTATTTTTCTCGTATTTTTCCGGTATTTAACCGTTTTTACTCTGTAAAATCGTTAAATCCCGCCATATCAAGCGCTTTCACATATCTTTCGAGGCTGATAAACGGATCGCCCGCGAGATACGAGTTCGCGCCTGTCACTTCGCCGTTTTCATCCTCATACGTCCATTCGATCTTGTAAAACGCGTGAGGTTCAAAATCTATCGAAGCAACCAGTCTGCTTGAGTTATCGGCAAGCTCGCAGTTTCCTTCCAGAACGAGCGCCTTCTTCATTTCCGACTCTTCGTCCTTGCCTACGTTTCCGAGCCTGAAGACTCTGTAAGTCGCCTTTACTCCCCTCTGAAGATCCGAGACGCCGTAGAGATTTATCTTCTGCTTTCCGCCGATCTCAACGGGCTCGTCAAACATGAAGCAGACAGGCTGCTGAGAGCGTTTGATGTAGTAAAACGCCATCTTTTTACTGTAATAATAGTCTACTACAGCGTCTGAAATCTGCGGCCAGCCGTCGATCAGATTCCACCAGATGATACCGGTGCGGCGCCACTTCGTTATTCTGAAGCGCTCGATGAAGAATTTGAAAGCCTCTCCCTGGGAGATCTGGCTCGCGATCGCGAAGTCTCTGAGATTCTCCGGGACGTAACCGAAAAGCGTCCTTATCTGGCTCACCATCAGCCTTATTCTGTAAGCAAAAGGCGCGTCGTCTCTCGTTTCGGGGGACGCGTCGTGGACTCTCCATTCCACCTTTTCGATGTATTCTCCGCGCTCTTTGAGTATCTTTTCATCATACCACGGCCAGAGGCTGTCTCTCGATATAAATTTCGCGAGGCTCGAAGGCGAAGGACATCCGTGATAGCCTGTCTCGCTTGCGAAGTGGCAGACTGTATTTTTGTAATATTTGCCTTTGTAATAGTCTCTCGGTCCCCAGAGATGATCTTCCGAGAGCACGCCGAATCCGTCTCCTCCTCCCGTTTTGAATCCCTCTTCATCGATATAAGGAGATGAAGGTATATACGGCCTTGTAAAATCGTGCGCATCCAGAAGCTCCGGGATTATCCTTCTCGTAATAACATTCTTGTTCGGATCTATCGTTATTCCGTTGCCGCCCATATACGAATAGTCACACTCGTTGTCACCTGCCCAGAGGATGATCGAACAGTGATTTCTGAGCCTTTTTACGACCGCTGCGACCTCTTCCGAGATCATATCGTAAAACATCTGATCATGCGGGAATACTCCGCAAGCCATCGCGAAGTCCTGCCAGATCATTATGCCGTGAGAGTCGCAGAAATCGAAGAATTCGTCGCTCTCGTAAACGTTTCCGCCCCAGCATCTTACGCCGTTGCATCCGACTTCCATGAGCAGTTCCATAGCCTTCGGCAGTCTTTCGAGATCGTTCGAATGGAACGCGTCGAGCGGCACCCAGTTTGATCCCAGATAGAATATCTTCTTTCCGTTTATCTTAAAGCAGAACTCACCGTCTCCGTTTTTGTTCGTTATACTCGTTCTGTCGAGTTCGACTGTCCTGATACCTGTCTTCAGCGTGAACGTGTCTTTGAGTTCGTCTCCCTTGTAGAGATATGCTGTCACGTCATACAGATTCGGGTCGCCGTAATTTTTGGGCCACCAGAGCTTTGTATTCGGGACGTTGACGGATATCCTTCCGCTCACGCCTATCGGTCTGCCGCTGCCTTCAAACGAGCTGTCTCCGCAGGAACCTCTTACAACGACTCTGTAGTCCTTCAGAAGATCGTCTGCGATCGCGAGCGTGTATCTCGCGATTATGTGAGAATTGCCGCCTTCATTTGCGCTGCATGTGTATATGAATACGTCGTCTATCCTGTTTTCCTTTTTCTTTTCGAGATATACAGATCTCCACATTCCGCCGCCGAGCACTCTGGGCATTATGTCCCAGCCTCCCATCGAAGGAGCCTTGCGCGCATACAGCAGATCAGCTATATATTCCAGCGAATTCGAGTTTGCGGGCGTAGGATAATCCCTCGTAACGATAGGCGCAGGTGTTATATGTACGAATATTTCATTTTTACCTTTTTTGAGGATGTCAGCGGGCACTTCGAGTTCGTGCGGGATCAGCATATTGTCTGTCTGTCCGAGGAACTCGCCGTTCAGATATATTTCCGCGAATGTGTCTATGCCTTCAAAACAGAGGAATATACCCTCGTCAGGAACCTCTTCGAATTCGAAATCTCTGTAGTAAAAAAGATGCATGCACTCCAGATCCTGAACGTCGAGTATGTTCATTCCGAAATACGGGTCTCCCGTAACTCCCGCCTTATAGAGGTCCTGTTCGAAAACTCCCGGAACATCGGCGGGAATCTTCTTCATCCCTCTGAGTTCCCTTTCGGAACCCGGTATCGCCTCGAGTTTTTTGTACTGACTGTTAGGCATATAAGAAAGATTCCATTTCCCGTCAAGTGACAACAACAAGTTTTTCTTCATAATGTCCTCCGTTTTGAATATATTTTATTATTTTTTAATCGTAAAATTCGAACTCGAAATCGTCTATCCTCACAGTATCTCCCTCCTGAATTCCCTGCCTTTCGAGCTCGTCTATAAGGCCTTTCTTTCTGATCAGCCTCTGAAAATACTGCTGCGATTCGTACTCGTAGATATTGACCGTTTCAAGCACTCTCCTGATCCAGCTTCCCTCTATTTCGTACGCTCCGTCGCTCGCTTTCTTCACCGTAAAAAGCGGTCCGTCCGTCTCGGGCGTATATACGACTTCATCTTTTATTTCGTCTTCCGCGATGATCATCTCAGGCACCTTCGGAAGGACTGAGGCTGTGTATTCCATCAATTCCCTCGTCTTGTATGATATCGGTGCGGATATTTCGAAGATCTTCCATGCACCTGCTTCGATGCCTTCGGCGATCTCCTCCGCGTGTTCGTCTTTCCATTTTTTGAACTTCTCTTTGAATATTTCAAGGTTCTTTTCGGAATCTGGTTCGTCTATCTTATTTGCGACTATTATCTGCGGCCTCTTCGAGAGCTGCTCGTCGTACTGCCTCAGTTCCTCGTTGATTTTAAGAAAATCGTCAAACGGGTCTCTTCCCTCTTTGCCCGAAATGTCGATCATATGGAGCAGAAGTCTCGTTCTCTCTATATGCCTCAGGAATCTGTGACCCAGTCCCTGCCCCTGCGCGGCGCCTTCTATGAGTCCCGGGATATCCGCCATTACGAATCCGCTCTCCTCCGTATAAACGACTCCGAGGTTCGGATTTATAGTCGTAAAATGATAATCCGCGATCTCCGGTCTTGCGGCTGTCGTGACTGAGAGCAAAGTCGATTTCCCGACGTTCGGAAAACCTACGAGTCCCACGTCGGCGAGAAGTTTAAGCTCGAGCACAAGATTCAGTTCAATTCCGGGCTCTCCGAGTCTTGCGAAAGCAGGTATCTGCCTGGTAGGCGTCGCGAAATTCATATTTCCTTTTCCGCCCTTGCCTCCCCTTGCGAGGACCTGTTTCTCTCCCGCTTTGGTAAGATCGGCAAGTACGTGACCTGTGTCAGCGTTTCTTACTATCGTTCCCGCGGGAACTTTGACGACTATGCTGTTTCCGCTCTTGCCTGTCATTTTGTTCTGACCGCCGTTCGCTCCGTTTTCAGCCCGATATTTCCTCTTGTATCTGAAATTTGCAAGAGTCGTCATGCCTGTATCGACTTCGAAGATCACATCTCCTCCTCTTCCGCCGTTTCCGCCGTCGGGACCGCCCGCAGCTATATATTTTTCACGGTGAAAAGAGACAGCTCCGTTGCCGCCGTTTCCCGATTGTATATATATTTCCGCTCTGTCGATAAACATGTCCGCAAATTCCTTTTCAAACTGTTTTTGTGCGTTTTTCGTCTTTTTCAGCGTATCTTAAGCGTCAGATGACCGTTTTCTTTTGCCGAATCTTCGAATACGCGAATGATACCGTCCGTGTAATCCTGCATTTCGGGAATGACCTTATCTCTGTTTTTCAGGATCACTTTTGTGTCCTTCATAACGGTCGTCAGAACGTCGTGCAGAGCGTCAAGACTGCTTCCGTAATATTCGCTGTCTTTGAATGCCTTGCGCATTATATCATGCGCTTCCTGCTTTGTCGTAAAACCTTTCAGATCGATTTTTATTCTCTTTGCACACATATCATTCTTCTCCGTATAAAAGTTCAAATGTCTCGTAATGGTCTCCCGTGTAATAAATGAGACCGTCGTTTGAGTAAACTATTCTCTTTGCTCCCCTGCTGGATGCTCCGAGCGTATCTATGTCGCACTCGTGGTATTCGCGGCCTGCTTTGGCGGGAAGCTTGTTTTCATAATTTCCGAAATACGTTCCGCCTATGCATTTTCCCGGAGCGTATTTTTCAAGTCCTCCTCCTGTCCATCCGAGGTCCTCCGCTTCCTTCTTCGTTATGAAGTTCTGCGGCAGCTCGCCGTATGTATACAGGTAAAGAGCGACGTCCTCTTTTGACGTATAAGACCCGTTTTTGTCGATCTTCGCGGTCTCTCCCGTAGGCGCGCTCGTAGGCTTATCAGCAGGCGCGCTTGTAGGCTCGTCAGTCTGCGTTATAATATCAACTATATCGTCGATCAGGTCCTTATCGATATTTCTGCACGCGCATAAAAGCCCGAGCGACATTATAAGCGCCAGTATCAGCGCGACAGTTTTTTTCAATGATCTCATACGGAATACATCTCCTGTTTTCAGTGTTGTCCCGCCATTTCGCGCGGGCAGTCTATACATTGTTATTTTACCCTATCGGGAAGGTTTTAGCAACAAAAAAAAAGCATCGGCCGCGAACTTTTCGGGTAAAATAAAAAACCAAAGCGCATCTCATTTACGAGTCGCGCTTTGGGATTCTCAGCGTTTTGAAAAGTCCGCAAAAGCAGACGTTTTCTCACCTATTACTCAGCTACGATTACAGAAACCTGTTTCTTGTCCTTGCCGAGTCTGCCGAAACTGACTTTGCCGTCCTTAAGAGCGTACAGAGTGTAATCTGTGCCCATGCCGACATTCGTTCCGGGATAGATCTTTGTTCCTCTCTGTCTTACAAGAATACTGCCGGCCAGAACTGACTGTCCGTCTCCTCTCTTGACACCGAGACGCTTCGATTCTGAATCTCTGCCGTTCTTCGAGCTTCCGAGACCTTTCTTGTGAGCGAAGAGCTGTAAATTAATTCTTAACATCGGAATACACCTCCTGATCAATCCTTTACAACCAAATACTTCTTTCCGTAACTGTACTCGATCTGTTTGAATCCGATCAACATCGCCTCGAGTACCGCGTCATCAGCTGTGACGCTTTCGTTATCCGCCTGATCATCCGCTTTTTTGTCAGGCTCCGGTCTTTTCCATCTTATCAACCCGTCCTTTTCGGTAAACGATCTTTTCTTCTCGTCTCCTTCCGGATTGTACTTTTCTTCAAACCAGCCTATAGCCGTATACGATGTAGCTGAAGCAGCCGCACAAATTATGTCTCTTCCCGCCTCGTCGTATCCCGCGTGACCTTTCACGGTAAAACGGATAATCTTCCCTTTCGGGTTTCTTTCAACAGTAACAGTGATCATCTTTACGCGTTGATCGTCTGGATCTCAACCTGCGTATAAGGCTGTCTGTGTCCCTGTCTTTTTCTGTAACCCTTTTTCGCTTTATGCTTGATAATGCGGATCTTCTTTGCCTTGCCGTTCTTTACGACTTTAGCGGTAACGCTTGCGCCTTCAACTGCAGGTTTTCCGACTATTACATCATCATCTTTGATGACCGCGAGAACTGTATCAAACGTAACGGTCTCGTCTGCCTGCGCGTCAAGCTTCTCAACGAACAGAACATCGCCTTCCGTAACCTTGTACTGTTTTCCTCCGGTAACTATTACAGCGTACATACATTGCACCTCCATATAAATCTCGCCTGTGTGTCGGTCTTGTGCGAAAACCGACTTGCCTAAGGCACCATGTAAAACGTTCTTACATCGGATTTGTAAGCCCGGCCAGAGCGGCACAAAGTGTATAGTAACATAATAATTCAACTGTTGTCAAGCATTATTTTTACATTTTGGGAAAAATATCTTTTTTCTTTTTGGATATTTTTCCCATCTGTTCTCCGGGGAACTGTTTCAAGTGTTGTGTGCTCATTTCTGCTGCTTTTTATTAAAAAACATTCCCGCGCCGGATCTCCGGTGCGGGAAAAGCTTTTTTAATTTACATTTCATGTGCCGCCCTTATCAAAGTGCGGATCATTTTATTTTACTCGTCGAACAACGTCGCCCAGATCTCATTACATGTCTGCTCAAGGTCTGAGAGGGAGTCTTTGTAGTCCTTCTTGTTGCTGAAGTGAGCATCCACAAGTCCCGGAATGACTTTGTTGATCTGTGATGCGATCTCCGGCGGGACGAAGCATTCAGACCATGAAGCAGTGAAAGCTTCGGGGTAGCAAACGAATGCGTCGTAGTTGAATTCTTCCTCAGGATAAGGAACTCTCCAGGCTCCGTCCGCGATAGCTTTCTTTGTACAAGGGATACCGCCGCCGACGATCTGGTTGAAAGCGATCTGTCCTTCGTCAGAGAGAAGCGTAAGAGCGAATGTAGCCGCAGCGTCAGGGTTCCTCGTTTTGCTGTATACGAGGTACCCCGTAGCACCGCCCGTTATGAAATGAGCAGGCATTTCAGGCATCGCGCTGACGTCGAATTTGATCCCGAGCTGTTTGAATGCTTCATAAGCAGCGATCCTGTTGATGTATGTGCTAAGTTTGAATACATATCCGGAAGTGCTGTCAACGCCTGCATATTTGGCTCCCATAGCGCCGGTGAGTCCGCCAATACCTGCGTCGCCTTCGCTGACCATATTGATCAGTTCATCGAATCCTCTCAGGACCTTCTCGTCGCTAAAGAAGTTGACTTTCTTGTTGACTTTGTCGACCCATTGTCCGCCCCATCCTACGAAGAAGTGATACAGCATGCAGACTTCTGTGGAGAAGAATGCGCCGACCTGAGAATATGTGCCGTCTTCGTTCGTTCTGCGGAGGCGTTTGCAGTAATCTCTGAAGTCGTCCCATTTCCAGTCGTTTTCCGGTCTTGAGAGACCCGCTTCTTGAAGAGCTGAAACGTTCGTGAAGAAAACGTTCTGCGAAAGGTCTGACGGAACCATGTAAAGGAGTCCGTTATAGCATCCGAGATCGTAAAGACCGGTGTAGATCTGCGAAGTATCGATGTTGAGAAGGTCGATGTACGAATCCAGATACATTGCCGCCTTGTTCTTTACAGCGTAGTTGTAAACGTCAACTTCAGCGGTGTAATAAACGTCGCCGATGTCTCCCGACGCAACCTGTGTGGCAAATGCAGACCATGCGATGATATCCGTCTTAACTGTTACATTCGGATAATATTTGTTGTACGTCTGGATCCACTTGTCAAGAGCGATTTCAGACTGATCGCCCGATCTTAAATAAGTGGTGACTTTGATCCTGCCGGTTACGGTTTCCGGATCCAGCTGATAGCCGGGGTCGAGATCGCCTGTGTTGATCTTTCCCTGATTACATCCGAGGAAAGTCACAGCAAGGCATGTAACAACAGCGAGGATGATCCATTTTAAACTTTTCTTAAAGAGCATAGACATACCTCCGTTTTATGAAATGGCCGTACTTCGGGCATATTTTAACACCGAGAAAAACAAATTGTCAATAATTATAGATCGAATGTTTTGCGGACAATGTCGGGGCAATATCGCGGGCAATATCGCATGGAATAACAGTCCCGCCTTTTCGCGAATAACAACAAGTTGCTTAACCTATCTCGAACCGGAACGATCCGTTTTCGCAGGAGCCGTTCGATTCGACGATCACATAAACTTCCCCGGCTCTGTTCAAAGGCACGACGCCGTCCTCCTCGTCACCCGATCCGACGGTCAGAAGCACTTCTTTTCCGTTGCCCGCGTCATAATAGACGGTTATATCGCCCGATTCGAGGCTTGCCGAATAGATCAGCGTGCTGTCCGCATCGCATCTCAATTTGAAGGACATTGTCCCCTTAAATTTGTAAAACGACATATATGCAGAGTGAGCATCGTTCGAATTGACGAATCCAATTGCTGAATAGTGGGAAGAATACGGGCTGCAGCCTGCCATCAGCATTGTCGACGCAGCGATAAACACCGCCATTACCACGGTGATCAGTTTCGTAGTCAATTTAGTACGTTTCATTGTCAATACCGTCCTTTCGAAACTTTTTATATTTGAGATCTTGATTTCGCGTTTTCATTTGAGCGCTTTCTTTAAGTAAAGGAGATTTTCGACAAGCGTCCTTGGCGTGTACAGATAGTGGTTTGAGGCTTCGAAACCGATCTCCGGGTACTTTTCCATAAAGGCAAGCAGGCGGCGAAGCAGATCCTCTCTTTCA
>JAEEGL012903835.1_pt1 | contig 31208 bp, 28 predicted proteins | sample 9134231 | NCBI WGS metagenome assembly JAEEGL01 (sample SAMN16246548, study PRJNA631951) | gut metagenome | biome: gut microbiome; feature: rumen; material: fiber-attached | host: Bos | place: Iran: Karaj | collected 2018-10
GAAACAAACACATCTTTCATTATATCTGTTTTATCTATGGCGTTATAGTATGATGAAAGATGTGTTTGTTTCAACAACTGTGCATATACATTTGTTGAAACAAACACATCTTTCATCATACTATAACGCCATAGATAAAACAGATATAATGTATGACCTTTCACCTGTTGTTACTTTATTACAGCAGGCAATACAGACAAATGAACAAACGGGTAAAGACCTCGTATATCAGGTATCAAAAATGATTAAGGGTCTTGCTATCGACCAATGCAGTAATTTCTACGACCCAAAAGATGATACTTGTTTCTATACAACATTTACGGCAAACGACAGAGACCTCAAATGGAAGATAGATTCTATAGGTAAAGTAGAGTATCAGGATTTAATAGGCTTCGGTCAGGGTAGTGCTTCAGATGATGCAATGAAAGGTATGGAAGGAAGAAACACAACCTTCCACGCATTATCGGGAGATGATGTAATATATGGCGATAGCCAAAGAGATTTTCTTTTAGGCTGCAGCGGAAACGATATTATTGACGGCGGTAGTGGTGACGATGAATTATACGGACACAACGGAAACGATACAATATTTGGCGGGGCGGGGGAAGATACAATCTTTGCTTCAAACGATAATGACGTACTTATAGGCGGTGCGGGAGATGATATACTCTATCCCGACCATAATGATGTATATAATTACGATGCGGGGGATGATATCATAAATGGCGGAACGGGCGATGATACCATACATAGCTACCTTGGGGATGATACATTTATCTTCAATTTAGGCGACGGAGAAGATACAATAATAGAGAAACAGGGCGTAGATACTCTATTCTTCGGCACCGGTATTACTTGGCAAAATCTTCAATTTGCAAGAAATAACGACGATATGGTTATCACAATCGCTAATACAACAGACAGTATAACCATTAAGGATTGGTTTGAAACAACAACAAACTATACATACGATAATAACAAAATAGAAGTGTTTGAATTTGCAGACGGCACAAAGCATTATAAAGATGAGATACTTGTGGGTGATAATACTGAAGCTATAGAATATGATATGGCTGACTTTGGCTATTATGCCGAAATGTCCGGCGGGTATAAAAATAATATAGTACTGAATGGCGGCTGGAAAGAAATACACGTTGGTCAAAACAGCAACGATACATACATCTTTGACAGATACTCAATATCGGGAAAGATATATGATTTTTCGGGTAATAATACAATCCGCTTTGCAGAGGGAATAACAGCAGCAGATACAACATTTAATATGGAAGAAGACGGTTTGAATATCTATGTTGAAGACCTTGAAAGCGGTATTAAAATAATGGACTACAATAATACAAACTTCTCCTTTGAATATTCCGACGAAACAGTATTAACGAATATCTCAACATATTTAACGCAGGATGTTTCATATAGCGACTATATAATGGCAAATAACGTCACTGAGCTTAAACTGTTGGGATATGAAAGCTGTACGGTTACGGGAAGTAATAACGGATATAACCGCATAATAACAAACTACGGCGATACAACAATAGAAACAGGCTCAAGCTATACGGAAACGGAAAGTAATTTCTACGGAAACGATACATATATATATAACATCGGAAATGGTCAACTAAATATAACGGATATAGGCGGAAATGACACAATCGTATTCGGTAACGGTATATCGGCAGAAGATGTTAACTTCGTAAAAGATCTGAACGAAAATAAACTGCATATAACATTTAATATCCAAAATCAAAATGACGGAATTACAATTAATAACTTCTTTGATACGGATAATATAAGCAAAATTGAAGCATTTGAATTTGCAGACGAAACGGAAATAACGGACGTAACAGACTATATAACCGAAATAACCGCACTTGATAATACAAACCTTACATTGATTAACGAAGATATTAACACAGGTTCATTAATCGGCACGGGACATAACTCATTGACGGGAAATGATAATGATAACTCTTTATTCGGTAATGACGGAGATAATAAATATACAGGCGGTCTCGGAAATGATTTCTTTATGGATTTTGGTTATACTAACGATAAATATTACTTTAACTACGGCGACGGTTTTGACTATATAGTTGATAGGGGCGGAGTTGATGCGTTAATCTTCGGCACGGGTATCAGCGCAAATAATATAACTTTCAGTTCAAGCGATAACCACCTTGTAATAGATATAGATGAAGATAACTCAGTTTGTATAGACGGCTATTTCTCTGACCCTGATAATAAAATAGAAATATTAAAATTTGCTGACGGTACGGTAATTGATGATGTTACAAGCCTGCTTGCACCCGTACAAAACGGAAGCGTTGAACTCGATGACAATACAAATACGGCAGTGCTTTCGGGCAGTGGGAATGCATATGTAATCGGTAATGCAACCAATAATACAATAACAGGCAACATCGGAAACAATATTTATGCATTGGGCGGTGGTAATGACACAATAACGGATACCATAGGCGGTAATGATATATATTATTACAATCTGAATAACGGAAATGATGTAATAACGGATATGTACGGCTCGGATACAATAAAATTCGGCATAAATATTTATGCGGATGACCTTAAATTTGAACAGGTCGAAAATAATCTTTTAATATCATATTGGGATGAAAATGTATCTGACAGCCTGACAATAAACAACTATTTCTTAAATAATGATTATAAAATTGAAAACTTTGTGTTTACCGATAATACCGTATTAAATGATATATCCTCAAGAATAACGGGTGTTGCACCAACAACTAACTATACAATGCAAGAAGAAGTATATTATAGCGCAGTAAGACTTGCAGGAACAGGGAATATATCCGTAACAGGAAATACTTGGGATAACTACATTGAGGGTAACATCGGAAATAATACATTTAACGGAGGTTGGGGTGATGATACAATCAGTGACCTTAACGGCGGTAACGATACGTATATATATAATATCGATGACGGAAACGATACTATCCGTGATATGTACGGCACTGATACAATCCGCTTCGGAGAAGATATTACACTATCTAACCTCAATTTCTTAAAAACACCAACTGATTTGGAAATAAGTTTCAACGGCTTCTGGGGAAGCATTAAAATAAAAGATTACTATACTAATAACGACAACAGAATAGAAAATATAGTATTTGATGATAATACTTCAATAACAAACCTTGATAACTACGTAACGGGAATTGTTACGGAGCAGGATATAATACTTCCTAACGGAATGCAAAATGTTCATTTGAGAGGTTCAGCAGGCTTGTATGTTACGGGTAACGCTATGGACAACTTCATGAACTGCTCCGAAGGCGATAATACCCTTCAAGGCGGACTTGGTAATGATTGGCTTTATGACTATGAAGAAAATTACAGCAACACAACCTATGTATACAACCTTGGCGACGGCTGGGATAATATAAACGACGGCAACGGATATGATACTATTGAATTCGGACAGGGAATTACAATAGATAAACTCCGCCTTGTAAATTCTAATAATGACCTAAGCATTAATTTCCTTGATAATAACGGTGATATGTTAGATGGTGAAATCTATATACAAAATTACTTTAATAACTACAATAACAGAATAGAGGAATTAAGATTCTATGACGGCTCATTTATTAACGATATAGACAATTATGTAACCGTTCTTGCAGGAAACGGCGAATTGAGAAATTTAAATAATTATTCTGAAATTAATGTTTGGGACGGCGAGTATTCTACTATTAGAGGCGCTTGGTGTGATGAGAATATATATGGTGCTTCGGGTGATGATGAATATATACCGTCAGGCGGTAATGATGAAATTTATGACCCTTATGGCGATGATACGTATATTCTCACCGACGGAGGAAATAAACGTATAGTTGATGAAGCAGGCTATGATACTATTAAATTCGGCAGTGATACTGCAATAAACGATATGGATTTCATCAGAAGATTTAATGATTTGGTAATTTATTTTCCGAATAAAGACAAAGAAAATATTCAGATTGTCGATTACTTTACCGATAACGACCATATAATAGAACGTATAGAGTTTGCGGATAACACGTATATTACAAATTTAGGCAGCAGAGTTACAGGTATTGCAGGCTATTGGGATTTAAGTTTAACGGGAACTGATACCGTAATATATGCAATAGGAAATGCAGATACATCAATAACAGGAAACGGTTATAACAACAGATTGTATGGAAATGAGGGAGATAATGAGTATACGGGTGGTCTCGGTAATGATACTATGACAGACCACGATGGCGGAGATGATACGTATATTTATAATCTCGGTGACGGAAATGATGTTATTTCCGATATAAACGGTGATGATACGATATTATTCGGAAACGGTATAGAATTTACTGACTTGAGTTTCTACAACAATGACGGTAATTTGGATATTAACATAAATGTTAATAACATTTCGGGACAAATCGTTGTTGAAAACTATTTCTATTCATCTTTAAGAAGAATAGAAAACTTCCAATTCTACGATAATACTGTTGTTTCGGATATTTCACAATACATACAAACATATAATCAGCAAAACGGTATGAATATGAATATTCTTCAACAGGAAATGACAGCGTTTAATAACGATGGTGATATGATTTTAAATACTCTGCCCGATGAAACAGAACAAAATAATATTATTCTGACAATGGCAGCATGAAATTTAATATAAAATTGAAACTTTAATAACTGTTTGATAAAATTTTTATATGGATACAACTATGCTGGAAGTTAAAATTACAAGAATGACAAAAGACGATGTTGATGAAGTTGTTCACATAGAAGAACTTGTGCATCCTAATCATCATTGGTCAAAAGATTCTTTTTATAATGAAATAGCAAATAACTTGGCATATTACTATTGTGCAAAGAATACAGAAAATAAAATTGTTGCATATATAGGAATGTGGCACATATTAGAAGAAGCACACATTACAACATTGGCAGTACATCCTGATTATAGGAGAATGCAGCTTGCACAAGCACTTATGATAGCTGCAATAGAAGGATGTTATAAAGAAATGATAAAATTTATTACTCTTGAAGTCAGAGAGAGTAATATAGCTGCAATCAGCTTGTACGAAAAGTTTTTGTTTGATTCTATCGGAATGCGAAAAAAATATTATCAAGATAACGGAGAAAATGCTATTATAATGTTTACACAGAACATATGGTACGATAAATTTAAAAATAATTTCTCCATAATAAAAGAAGGGATATCAAAAATAAAAGTTAATTATGCTTAATAAAAGAGTCAAAGCCGGAATAAAAAAAATACATAAACCAAATCAAAGAATCAGATTTTGTTTGGGAACACTTGTATTGGTTGCTTTGTGTATTCTTTTGTTAATCATAGGAACATTTACTCAAATAAAAATCAATTTTAATGTGCCGGATTCCGGTATTGTTTCATATCTTAAATTTGAATATATTCCTCAAATCCCGATAGTGTTATTTATAGCGGCATTGTTAGGCGAATTTTGGGGACTTGCAGCTATAATTATATATATAGTAATGGGATTAACACCTTGGTATCCTGTTTTTGCACTTGGAGGAGGATTATCATATATATTCCAATATAATTTTGGTTATATTTTTGCATTTATCTTTGCTGTTTTCTTTTCAACACAACAATTAAAAAGAAATGATTCTTTTTTAAATACGTTGCTTGCTGTTTTATTAGGAGTAGCGATTATACACGTTATCGGTATTTTTTATATGGTTATAATTGCTCTTTTAAGACATGATTCTTTTGATTTTATTTCTAATTATATGTATTTTCAATCATTTGCAAAAATATTGTATGATATAGTATTCAGCTTCCTTGCCGTTCTTATTGCACAAGGAAGCCGAAAAATTTTATGGTTATTAATGAGCTGATTATAGTCCTAACGGGATTAAAATCTTCAAAATAACATTTTCTAATAATTTTAATACAATAAATGCTATTAACGGTGATATATCAACCATTCCGATTGGCGGAATAATTGCTTTGAACGGCGCCATTATTATATTGTAAATTTTTACAAGAGTTGCAATGGGTTCTTTTCTTATATCAAAAATAGGAATCCAGCTTAAAATAACTACCGTAAGAATTATTAAATAGATTATTGCAAAAAATATATGAATTAAATATGAAATAGAAAACATTGTAAATCCTTTATGATGTGTGTGATATATTATGACATTCGCAGTTGTTTCTTTCAACAGGAATATTTTCTATAATAGCGATTAACAAACTTTTTAATCTGCTTATATTTGATTTAAATACTTGCATAACTTCCTGATGAGTAACAGGCGGTACATCACCGACCAAACCTGCATCATAGTCAGTTATCAATGCAATTGTAATCGGGCACATATCAAGTTCATGAACCAAATGAACTTCGGGGTATTGGCTCATATTTATAACTTCCCAACCTTGATTTGTGAAGAATTTAGATTCTGCTTTTGTTGTAAATCTTGGTCCGTTAATAACAACAACCGTTCCTGTTTCATGAACAGTAATTCCTTGCTTCTTTGCTTGTTCTATAGCTATTTTTCTGAGTTCAGGACAATAAGGGTCGGCAGCACTCGGGTGAACACATTTAGGACCTTCAAAAAATGTGTTTTTTCTTCCGTCTGTCCAATCTACAAACTGGTCACATACTACAAAATCTCCCGGTTTAACATGTTTTTGCAAACTTCCTGCAGCACAAGGTGAAATTACCCTTGTTACGCCTAAAGATTTTAAAGCCCAGACATTTGCTCTATAATTAACAGTGTGAGGTAAAAATCTGTGGTCTCTGCCATGCCTTGGTATAAATGCAACTTTTTTGCCGAATAATTCTCCGATTGTTATAGGGTCAGAAGGTTTTCCGTATGGAGTATCTATTGTTACTTCTTGATACGGCGTACCTGCTTCTTCAAAAAAACTATAGAATCCGCTTCCGCCTATAATACCAATTTGTGCGGTATGTTGTTCGCTCATAAAAAATCTCCTACTAATCTGGTATTATTTATTATATAACATTTTGTTTTATAAGCAAAAAAAAAGAACCGAATATTCGGTTCTTTTTTTATAAATTTTATTTTTTTATCTTGTTGTTGAGAATGAATTATCGATAAGTTCGTTTTCATAACTGTAATCATCACCGGTCATGCCTGTACCAACCTTACCGTCGTATCTGACTTGAATTCTAAGACCTTTACCGCCTGAATTCGGGTCACCAATACCCTCACCTCTGTGTGCGGCAATTCTATCAACTTCACCCGGTGTTAATTTACGGTCAACATAAATCGTACGAACCGGTTCAGAATCAGAGTAGTGACCTTCAAGATTCCAGTATCTTATACCGTCCGTTGTAATAAAGTTCGGATTATCGTATGAAGAAGGACCGGTACAATTAACAGTACCTGCAACGTTTAATGTATCAGCAAGTGTTTTACAAAATGCATCATCTGCGATTGAAGAATCTTTCCAATAAGCAGCCGAATTTGCAGCCATTGTATACTCTGTACTGTCCATAGCACTTGATACTGCGCTTTGTAATGAAAATAATGCTTTTTTGTATGCGATTTTATCTTTATCAGGTCTTACATTGTTAATTACAGGAATTAAGATAGCTGCAAGTACACCTATAATAGCCAATGTAACCAATGCTTCAGATAACGTAAATGCTTTTTTCATTTATTTTTCCTTATACTCTCTTAAAGTAATCTTATTATATAATACCACAATTTTATAAAAGTTAATACATTCTATAAATGATTTAGGTAGAATATATTATTTTTATCTTGAAATCGTTATATACTACATATATAACTATAAATTAATAAAAACAATATTGTTTTTAAAATTGTTACATTGTTAAATAAAATTACTTGATATAAAATTTTTAGCTGTTTATAATTCAATAGCAACAAAATTTAAATAGAGGTAATTAAAATGAAAAAAGGAATACATCCGGAATACAAAAAAACAGTTATAAAATGTGTATGCGGAAATGAAATTGAAACAGGTTCCGTAGAAGAAGATATTACAGTTGAAATTTGCAACAACTGTCATCCGTTCTATACAGGAAACCAAAAAATTGTTGATACAGAAGGAAGAATTGAAAAATTCAAAAAAAGATATCAACAAAAATAGCTATATGCAGTACTTCTTTGAAGAAGTACTGCTTTTTTATACCGCTTAGTACAGGCGGTTTTTTTGTTACATGAAGAGAGAGAACAGAAATATCGGAGGAGAATATGACACAAGACAAATATGCACAGGTAAGACTTATTTCTAAACCTGAAAATATGTTAAAAACCATATATACTGCATGCAGAACTTGTTATAGCGCAGATTCTCCGTTAAATATATATGATTGTGACTCTGCACAAGATGAAGAAAAAATGCTTAAATTGATAAGCAAAGTTGTTTCATCAGGACATTACAGCACAATAGAACATATTCAGGTAAGTTTTGCAATCAGCAATATTTCAAGAGCGTGTTCACATCAGCTTGTAAGACACAGACACATGTCATTTTCTCAAAAATCTCAAAGATATGTTAAAGAAAAAGGTCAGTTTGATTATTTAACTCCCGATACTATAGAAAATAATTCGGAATTAAAACAAAAATTTGATGATTTTATGGGGAAAATATCTGAATTTTATCTTGAATTAACAGATGCGGGAATACCTGCCGAAGATGCAAGAGCCGTTCTTCCTAATGCTGCTTCAACATCAATGGTTGCAAGTTTAAATTTGAGAGAATTAATTCATCTTGCTAATTTAAGATTATGTACAAGAGCACAAAAAGAAATACGAATTCTTGTAAAAAGAATGTGTGAAGAACTTATTAAAGAAGAACCATGGCTAAAAGATTATTTGGTTCCGAAATGCGAGAGATGGGGATTTTGTGATGAGGATAAATCCTGCGGCAGAATGCCTGTGAAAGGTCAATAATTATGGAAGAAATGCTTGATAAAATACTTCAAATAGAAAGTAAATATACAGAACTCGGACAAATTCTGTCAGATCCTGAAGTTATACAGGATTATAACAGATTTAAAACTTTATCCAAACAAAGAAAAGCAATGGAAGAAACCGTTGAAGTATATCACAGTTGGAAAGATGCCGAACAAGCAGTAAAAGATGCTCAAGAACTTCTAAAAAGTGAAACAGATGAGACAATGAGAGCATTTCTTCATGATGAAATAACTTCAAACGAAGCTAAAATGACAGAATTGGAAGAAAAGATGAGAATACTTCTACTTCCGAGAGATCCGATGGATGATAAAGATATTATGCTTGAAATAAGAGGTTCCGCCGGAGGAGATGAAGCTAATATCTTTGCAGGCGACCTTATGAGAATGTATTTAAGATATGCCGATAAACAAGGCTGGCAAACACAAATATTGAGCAAAACCGATTGTGAAGCAGGCGGTGTATCAGAAGTTATCATTTCAATAAAAGGGGACAGCATATATTCCAAATTAAAATATGAATCCGGAGTACATAGAGTTCAAAGAGTCCCCGAAACGGAATCACAAGGAAGAGTTCATACATCAACAGCTACAGTTGCAGTTATGCCTGAAGTTGATGACGTTGAAATTGAACTTAATATGAATGATATCGAAATTACAACAGCTCGTTCAGGCGGTGCCGGCGGTCAGAATGTAAATAAAGTTGAAACAGCAGCAAGAGTTTTTCATAAACCAACCGGTATTATGATTTTCTGTACGGAAGAACGTTCGCAGCTTCAAAATAAAGAAAGAGCTTTACAAATCTTAAAAGCAAAACTTTATGACATGGAAGTTCAAAAACAAATGAAAGAAGTTACTGATTTAAGACGTTCACAAGTCGGAACAGGAGATCGCTCTGAACGTATCAGAACATATAACTTCCCTCAAGGCAGACTAACAGACCATAGAATCGGTCAAAACCTAAATGTTTGGACTGTTATTGACGGGGATTTAGATGAACTTATCGGTTTATTAATGGCACATGACCAGAAATTAAAACTTGAAAAACTTGCGGAAATAAATTAGCTTCGGGAGCCATCAAAGAATGCAGGAATTTAAACATTATCCCGTAATGTTAAACGAAGCAGTTGATGCTTTGAATTGCCAAAACGGAAAACTTTATATCGATGCAACTCTTGGCGGAGGCGGTTATAGTGAATTAATTTTAAAAAGAATTTCTCCTGACGGCAGATTAATTTCTTTTGATGTTGATATTGATGCAATTAATGCAGCAAGTAAAAAATTAAAAGATTACAAAAATGTAACGATTGTAAACGATTCTTATACTAACATTAAGAAATATTTAGAAAAAAATAAAATTTCTGAAATTTCAGGCGGAATTGTTTTTGACTTTGGTGCTTCGACTCCTCAATTAACTTCTGACACAAGAGGTTTCAGCTTTTTAAAAAATTCAAAATTGGATATGAGATTTAATCAAAATGCCGAATTTTCAGCATATGACGTAGTTAACGACTATAATGAAGCCGAGTTAGTCCGTATATTCAGTGAATACGGCGAAGAAAGATTTTCCAAAAGAATTGCTAAAAAGATAGTAGAAAAGAGAAAAATTACTAAAATTGTAACAACCCAAGACCTTGTGGATATTGTATTTGAGGCAACACCAAGAATAAAATCAAAAATACATCCCGCTACAAGAATTTTTCAAGCTATAAGAATTGAAGTTAATCATGAACTTGATAATATAAAAAATACATTAAATGAAGTGCTTACTTTATTATCAAATGATGCTATACTATCAGTAGTTACTTTCCATTCTTTGGAAGACAGAATTGTTAAAAATATCTTTAAATTCTATTCAAAAGAGTGGGTAGGGGAGATAGAGCAAGAAGGGCATGCCAACAGCTATCAATATATGGCAAGTGATTACAATCCGCCATTATTGGAGTTGGTGAATAAGAAACCCATTATTGCATCGGAGGATGAAGTAAAGGTAAATCCACCGTCAAGGTCGGCCAAATTAAGAGTCGCAAGAAGAATAAACAAATAAAAAATAATCGTCAGGGGAGACATTTCATTGAGCAGAGGTTCGGTAAGGTATATTGATTCCACGTATATATATGGTCAGCACGCAGTTGCTGCACCTGTTTCGAATCCTGTTATATATGGAAGATTTCCTAAGCACGTTCAAAAAAAATCACCTTTTGATAAACTAAATAAACTTCTAAGTATTGTTTTATTAATGCTGGTTCTTTTATCATTAGTTAGTTATTATTTTGTTTCCGACAGTGAAAAAAATATGAACAAACTTGGCAGAGAAATTGTAGCATTAAGTAACGAAAATATAGAACTTCAAAACAGGTTAGACAATTTACATTCTTTTAACAAAATTGATACTATAATACACAATAATTCGGCTCTTGACACTGCAAAGAAAATCATTGAAGTTCCGGCAGTTAATATAGTATCTGCGCCAAATGCAGCGCCTGTATCCGTAAATTATAATTGGTCTATCGGATATTAATTTTAGTAAATTTGTTTAAAGATTTAATATATTGTGATATCCTGTTTTCAGGGATTTTGTGATATGACGGAAAAGAGCGGGAAAGAAAAAATAAAACAAATTGAGTTTCGAATAAAAATAGCGCATATATTTTTGCTTGCCGCTTTTTTATCTGCCGTTATTTATCTGTTTTTCTTGCAAATAGTTGATATACGTCATTATAAAGTTAAAGCAATGAACCAACGTAACAGCAAAAGCTTTATAATGCGCGGACAAATATTGGACAGAAACGGATTAAGACTTGCAACAGACCAAACATCATATAATTTGTATGCGCATAGAGAATATTTTGACCATACACCGGAGGAGCTGGCAGAAATATTGTCTCCTCACCTCGGTATTGATAAAAAGACATTAATTGCAAATATAAATAAGGGCGCAACCGTAATTTTATTAAAAAAGGATGTGGACAGACATAAAGCCGATGAAATAAAAAAACTCGGTTTAAGAGAAATAAGCTTTGATAAAAAGAATGAAAGAGTTTATCCTCAAGATGAATTGGCTGCACATATTATAGGTTATTACAATCCTGATGCAGAAACCGCATCAGGTGTTGAACTTACGGCAAAAGATAAGTTAGAAAATTCGGGTGAAAAAATTAATGTTCAAAGAACTCCCAGAGGAGATATTATATACGACACCGAAACAGATCCTGTTCTGGCTTCAACTCCTCAAGTAGGAGAATCTGTTACATTAACTATTGATTCAGCAATACAACATGTTTGTGAACATGAACTTTTGAACATGATAAATGAAAAGAATGCATCTCGTGGTGCGGTAATTGTAATGAATCCGAAAAACGGAGAAATACTCGGATATGCTGTATATCCGAGATATAACCCTAATAATTATAAAAACGTCAAAGCAATAAATCTTAAAAACTGGACATTATCTGATGTATATCCTCCGGGTTCAACCTTTAAAACATTAACGGTAGCCGCAGGATTGGAAAGCGGAAGAATAAAACCGAATTCAAAAGTTCCTGATTCAGGAAAAATGAAATTGGGTAAATGGGAAATTAAAAACTATGACTATAATAAACGCCCAAATCCCGGAATGATAAGTCTTGTATATTTATTTGAGCATTCCAGTAACGTAGGAAGTGCAAATATTGCACTAATGATGACACCTACAGAATACTATTCAATATTATATAAACTGGGAATAGGTCAAAAAACGGGAATAGATTTAAACGGGGAATCTTCAGGTTTGCTGCCGAAGCCGTTCCAGTGGGATAAATCAAGGCAAGCAACTATGGGATACGGATATGGTGCTTCCGTTACAGTAATACAAATGATAAGTGCCGTAAGTGCTATAGCAAATGACGGGGTAAGAGTAACTCCTCACGTTATAAAATATTCTCCCGAAGAAGAAGAACAAAAAATAAAAAGAATACAGGCATTAAGTCCTGCAACGGCAAGAGCGGTTACAAGATTGCTTGCAGAGAGTGTAAGTCATTCAAAGTCGCCTATTAATCTTGAAAGATATACTGTTGCCGGTAAAACAGGAACTTCTAAAAAGCCTAAGGAATACGGAAAAGGTTACAGTTCTTCTCTATATGCGTCTGTAATAGGTTTTCTGCCTGCAAAAGATCCTCAATTATTAATATATGTTGTAGTTGACTCAGCCAGTAACGGCCCTGTATGGGGTAATACCGTTGCTGCTCCGGTATTTAAGGAAGTTGCAAATCAGTGTGCGAGAATTTTAAATATACCGCCTGATAAAAATGTTATAGAATAATTTTAGGAGTGAAGTTAATATGTTATTAAGCAAAGTAATAAGACTTTTAAAAGATTATAAAACCAAAAATTATGCAGATGTTGAAATTGACGGCATATCATATAATTCCTTGTTAACAAAACCTAAAGATATTTTTATATGTATTAGAGGAGAAGCTTCTGACGGACATAAATATGCTGTATCCGCCGTTGAGAAAGGTGCGTCTGCACTGTTTTGCGAAGAAGAACTTGATATAAATGTTCCTCAAATTATTGTAAAAGATACAAAAAGAACAATGGCAAAAATAGCTGCAGCATTTTATAATGAACCTTCAAAGGATATTAATTTGATAGGGGTAACAGGGACAAACGGGAAAACAACAGTAACTCATTTAATTCAAAGAATACTTGAAGAAAATAACGAACAATGTGCTTTAATAGGAACTTTAGGCTATAAATTTTCAAGTTCCGATGAATATAAAGAAGCGAAACATACAACACCTCAGCCTCCTGAACTGCAGCATGATTTAAGAATTATGGCAGATAAAAATATTAATAATGTTGTAATGGAAGTAAGTTCACATTCATTAGAACAGCAAAGGGTAGGCTGTTGTGATTTTGACGGTGCGGTTTTCACAAATTTAACTCAAGATCATTTGGATTACCATATTACAATGGGGAATTATTTTAAAGCAAAAGCTATTTTGTTTGAAAATTTGAAGAATGGTGCTTTTGCAGTTATTAATGCAGATGACAGCTATGCAAAACAATTTATTTCCGTAATACCGAATGGTGTAAATTTATATACTTACGGTGTTAAAAATGATGCGGATATAAAAGCAAAAGATATTGATTTTTCAGTTGACGGAGCTAAATTAACCGTAGAATTCAACGGAAAAAGTGTTAAAATGAGTTTACATTTAAACGGAATGTTTAGTGTATATAATGCATTAGCAGCATTTGCAGCTGCACTTGCAATGGGTATAGACAGTAATATTATTGTTAAAGCACTTGAAAATACAAAAAGCGTAGCAGGCCGTTTTGAAATTGTAAGTAAAAAACCGTTGGTTATAGTTGATTATGCTCATACTCCGGACGGTTTGGAAAATGTATTAAAGGCAGCAAGAGAATTGACTCCTTCCGCCTCAAATTTAATTTGTTTATTCGGGTGCGGAGGAGACAGAGATACAACAAAACGTCCGAAAATGGGCAAAATAGCAGATGAATTATCAGATAAAGTAATAGTTACATCAGATAATCCGAGGAGTGAAGACCCTCAATTAATAATATCTGACATTATGACAGGTATTAAGACTGTAGATACACAAAGAATTTTTGTTGAACCTGACAGAAGGGAAGCAATAAAATTTTTAAAAACAATTTCTAAGCCCGAAGATGTTATTGTAATTGCGGGAAAAGGGCATGAAGATTATCAAATATTGAAAAATGAAACAATTCATTTTGATGACAGAGAAGAGGCGAGAAAAGTTTTTGCCGTCGTGTAAAAAGTATATTCGGAGGTATTTATGAAATTAACTGTTTTAGGTCCGGGGTGTTGGGGTTTAACACTGGCATGGCTGTTAACCGATAATTTTGATGAAGTATGTGTATGGGGCAGGACCTCTGATATAAGTGATGAATTAAAAATATACAAAAGAACATCAAAACCATTAACCGTACAACTTGATGAGAAAGTAGAAATAACAGATGACTTAAAAAAAGCTATTGACGGAGCTGAGATAATATTACTTGTAGTTGCAACATCAGGGATAAGACCTGTTTGCCGTCAGCTTAAAGAAGCAGGTATAAAAGATAATCAAATTCTTGTTAATTTGTCAAAAGGACTTGAATTACCATCTTTAAAAAGGATGTCGGAAGTTATTAAAGATGAATTACCTTCTTCTAAACTGGTTATTTTATCAGGACCTACACTTGCAAAGGAAATATTAAACGGATGTCCGACAGCTGCTTCAGTTGCAAGTGAAGATATGCAGGCTGCCGAATTCGTACAAAAACATTTAACTGTGCCTTCAAAATTCAGACTTTATACAAATACTGATGTAATAGGGGTTGAACTCGGCGGTAGTTTGAAAAACGTAATAGCAATCGCATCAGGTTTTGCTGATGCAATGAAACTTGGTGATAATTGCAGAGGAACTCTTTTAACAAGAGGTATGGCAGAAATAGTAAGAGTAAGCATAGCTCTTGGCGCAAGTCCATCAACCCTATACGGATTATCCGGAATGGGGGATTTAATTGCAACATGTTCAAGTCCGTTCAGCCGTAATTTTACCGTAGGCTCTATGCTTGGACATGGTAAAAAAATTGATGATATATTAAAAGAACTCGGTTCGGTCGCAGAGGGTGTAAAAACTTCAAAAGCATTATGCGAATTAGCTGACAAATTAGGGTTGGATGTTCCTGTTTCATCTGCAATTTATGAAGCTGTTTATACGGATATAACGCCCGAAGAAATTTTGAATAAACTAATGAACAGAAAATTAAAAAAAGAAGATGCATATAATTTAAAATAAAAGGAGATTATGCTTGCCGGCAGAAGATTCTAAGACATCATTTCAGGATTTGTTAAATCAGGGACAAACCCTGTATGATAACAATGATATTAAAGGAGCCGTAAAACTTTATAAAACGGCACTTTTAATGTATAAAAATATAGAGTCATATTTGCTTGCAACTGCATATATAAAACTTGCAAATGCATATTATAAACTTGAAGACAGAGATAAATCCACATATTATTATGAAGAATATTTAAAAGTTTTTCCGACAGGACAAGCCAGTATATTTTCGCGTCTTGCTCATTCCTATTATTATATGGACACGGATAAAAGTATTGATTACCATAACAAAGCATTAAATATGGGGATTAATATGTATGATTCAGCTTGTAAACTTTTTGCTATGCTTAAATCTCCATATTATGAACAGCAGGATATTAAAGATGAAACCGAATACGAAGCAGAACAAATTAAAAATCATTTATTTAAAAATATAAAAAAATATAATCATTCGGATAAAAAAATCAATACAAAACGGAAACTAAATATAGCATACCTGTCTTCGGATTGCAGAGCTCATATAATGATGAATTATATGATACCGATTTGGGAAAACCATAATAAAAATGATTTTAATTTTTTCATTTTTAACGGCTCTGAGGTCTCTGATAAAACTACTGAGCGAATTAATAATATTGGGTTTGAAGTAATTAATTGTGCTAAAATGTCAAATGAACAAGTTGCACAAGCAATATATGACCGAAAGATAGATATATTGATTGATTTAAACGGATATACTCACCTAAAAGTATATTCTCTGTTATTTAAGCCGGCTCCTGTTATAATGTCTTATTTGGGATATTTAAATACATACGGAATGAAAGAAGTAGACTATATTATCACCGATAGGTTTACAATACCTGAAGATAAAGAATATTTATATACAGAAAAACCGTTATATCTGGATAGAGGCTATCAAGTATTCAGAGAAAAAGATATTCCTGAAATATCAGAATCTCCATATAAAACAAATAATTATATTACCTTCGGAAGTTTTAACTGCTCATCAAAATTAAACGACGTAATATTTTATATATGGGCTCAAATATTAAAGGCAGTACCGACATCAAAATTATTTATATATCGTACCCGTTTAACAAAAAATATAATTAAATATATTAAAGCCAAATTTAAAAAATATGATATTCCTGAAGAAAGGTTAATTTTCGAAACACAAAAATATAAAACTCATTTTAAGGTATATTCTTATGCAGATATATCACTTGATCCCTACCCGTTCAGCGGAATGTCAATAGCAATAGAAACTGCATTAATGGGAGTTCCTACAATTTCAATGGTCGGAGAAAGTATGCAGTCAAGAGGTGCAGGCAGAATAAATAATGTTCTCGGTCTTGATGATTTAAATGTATGCAGTGGTGAAGACTACATAACGAAAGCTGTTGAACTTGCAAAAAACAAACAAAGATTAAACGAGTTAAGACACAGCCTTCGAGAAAGAGTTAATAAGTCTGATATAAGACAGAGCATTATAGAATTTACAAAAGATTTGGAAGACAAATATATAAAAGCTTGGACTAATTTTTTAAATACTCCTTAAATTCTTTCTTTACGATTTTAAATCCGCATCCGTCTATCATTTCTGCATTGAAAGATATTTTTTTCGCAGGATAATTTTTGCATACAAACGGTCTTTTTTTGTATACCGAGCATAATCCGTCTTCGCCAAGATATATACAAGAAAGAATTAATTCACCGTTTTCGTCAATTCCTGTAATAAAAAATCTTTTATACCAAGGAAAAATATATTGCATAAATTTGAGTTCTTTTTGATTTTTTAATCCGTACGCATGTATTTGTCGACAGCACCGGCCGCACTTACGGCATTCTCCCTCTATTCTGTACGTTATTCTTTGAGGTACAAAATAAGATATTAATTCATAATATATTGATTTTATAAAATCTATAGACATTTGTTTACAATAATGCTTCTAATATTTTTTATTTGGTAAAATACTATTATTATAATAGAAAAAATTGAGGAATTAAATGAGCGAAAAAAAACCCAAAAGAAGAAATCCTTTTGTATCTTTTATAAAGATTATTATTATTTCTTGTATTGCTATAATATTAGCATCGTATTTTGCGGTTAAAAATTATTTGAATGATTTAGGCCCTATTCCCCAATTAAAAAATTATTCAAGAAATATTGTTACACAGGTATACTCTGAAGATAATCATTTAATAAAAACATTCCAAACTTTTCACTATGAGCATGTAGGAATTGATGATATTCCTCAAAATATTAAAGATGCAATTATCTCTACGGAAGATAAAAACTTTTACGAACACGACGGATATGATATTTTAGGTATTGCCCGTTCAATATTTGTAAATATTATAAATAAACGAACAACCCAAGGTGCAAGTACAATTACACAGCAATTAGCAAGAATATTATTCCTGACAAACGAGAAAACTTTCACCAGAAAAATCAAAGAAATTCAAATTGCAGCCAGAATAGAAAAAACTATTTCTAAAGATAAAATATTAGAAATGTATTTAAATAATGTATATTTAGGTGCAGGTTCATATGGCGTAAAAGCAGCTGCTTTCACATATTTTAATAAAGAATTAAAGAATTTAACACTTGCGGAATGCGCATTATTGGCAGGACTTCCTCAAGCACCATCTGTATATTCACCTTATAAAAATATAAAACTTGCGGAGAAGAGAAGAAACAAAGTTCTTCGCAGAATGTATATAATGAAAAAAATAACGAAAGAACAATATGAGAATGCAATAAATGAAAAAATTATCTTAAACAGAAAACCAAATCCTGCAAATTCAAATATTGCTCCTTATTTTATAGATTATGTATTAAAAGAACTTGAAACTTTAGGTTTTGATGAAACGGAAATTTCAAACGGCGGTTATAAGATAATAACAACATTAAATTATGATGCTCAAGTAGCTGCAAATGAAGCTATTAATAAAAATATGAAGGCTTGGCATTTAACAAAGGTTAAAAATCAAGCGGCATTATTTAGTTACTCGCCTACAACTGGTGCAATAATTGCTTATTGCGGCGGAAAAGACTACTCACAGACTCAATATGACAGAGTTACTCAAGCAATAAGACCTCCGGGTTCATCATTTAAACCGATAGTATATGCAGCAGCTATTCATAAAGGCTGGGGACCTACTGACAGAGTTGAAGATACTCCCGTAACAATAGGTAAATGGTCACCGAAAAACTACGGAAATAAATATAGAGGCGCAATGCCCTTATATAAAGCGCTGGCATTATCTTCTAATGTAGTTGCAGTAAAGCTCATACAAGATGTCGGAATACCAAACGTAATAGATATGGCAAAAGCGCTCGGAATCACTACACCTTTAACTCACGATTATACTATTTCTCTTGGTTCAAACGGTGTAAAATTATACGATATGGTAGTTGTATACGGTAATTTTGCAAACGGCGGTTATAAAGTAAAACCATATGCCATAGAAAGAATAGAAACTCAGCGAGGCAGAGTTGTATATCAGGCAAAAAGAACTAAAATAATAAAAGTTTTGGACAAAGAAACAGCAGGTATAATGACTGCTCTTTTAAGAAAAGTTATAACCGCAGGAACAGGTAAAGGTGCTGATATTGGTAAACCCATGGGCGGTAAAACCGGTACTACAAACGATAACAAAGATGCTTGGTTCATAGGATATACACCCGATATTGTAACAGGTGTGTTTATCGGTAATGATGATAATACAAGTACAGGGTTAACAGGCGGCAGCGCTCCTGCAAGAATATGGAAAGACATGATGACGGTAGCTACAAAACCGTACGGAAGTCCTGAATTTGATTATCCTGATGTAGATTTTACCGTTACATATGAAGATACGGTTTCTACAGAAAATGTTGAAGATGCAGAATCAGACAATCAGGAAGATACTTCTCAATCTGAAACAAAAACTCAAGTAGAAGGGAATCCATATGAAGCAATTGCCGAAAGAGAAATATCTAAAAATCCTCAATCGGTTCCCCAACCTGTTACTCCTCCGCAGCAGGATACATTTAAATCAATTCCTGTTCAATTGACGATACCGGCAGACGTTAAGCATTATAATTCTCCCTCAGGAGGAGTTATACCGCTTCCTGCAAAGCCTGAGGAATAATTAAAATCCGCTTAATTTCGGAATTTTTATATTGAATACTTCTTGGATATTTATACCGTTCAATATTTCATTGAACAATATATTTTCGGGAACACTTTTACCCTTAAATTGCCTTACTATCCCGAGAATTTTTGCATCGGAGTATGTTTCAATAAGCGTAGGAAATGCTTTAATATCAGGATTCTCAGAATACGGCTGATATTTATTAATTATTACACCTGCAACTTTTAATCCTGCTGTTTTTGCAGTATTTAGTTCATTCATAAAACAATTAAAAGAATTTGCATTTGGTGTAACTATAAATATAACGGGGATTTTAAGTGTAAGCGGAATATGGTACGAAAATAAATTATCTTTAATAGGTGTCATTAACCCGCCTGTAGATTCAACTATAATAGTATCTGTTTTTTCTTTTAAAAGTTTATAGTCTCTTCTAATTTCATCAAAATCAATATTTTTATGTTCTATTTCCGCACCTATAACTGGTAAAACATTTGATTTTAACATATATGTAGAGTGGGTGGAAACATAAGAATTTAACATTTTTACCAAAGATAAATCGGGCGATACAAGATATTTCCCTTTATCAATGGCATGGGTTTGAATTGGTTTGTATACTCCTGTTTTATAACCGAGCGAATGCATGACAGATGCTATACCCGCAGCTATCATTGTCTTTCCGCAATTATAATCTATTCCCGTAAAAAATACATTCATAATTAAATTATATCAAACCAAATTTATCTCAATACATACATACGGTGGATTATGTTGTAAGATTTGTAAAATACTTGTAAAATATTAATGGATTTATAATTCAAAATTATTAAAATATTGTTATGAGAAAATTATTCGGTTTAATATTATTATTTATATTATTCTTAAATATAAATTTTGCTAAAGCAGAAGAAAATGATACTGCTCAAAAAATAAGAGAAGGTACATTTGTTAAAGTAATGACCGTTGATGAGTTTTCAACTTTAACTGCCGATATAGAAGACGAAGTAAAATTTATAAATATACAGGATATGTATGTATATGAAACAAATGCAATACCCGAAGGTACAATATTTTACGGAGAAATAGAAGATGTAAGAGAGCCTGTTGAAGGCAAGGATGGAGCATTAAAAATATTCATATACAAAATGATAACACCCGATAAAAAAGTATATAAAATAAATGCCCATGTATATAATGAAAATGATAATTATATTGGGGGCAGAAATACTCCGAGCATTTATTATCACAGAACTCCGATACATAACCAACGCTTCAGACCATATTTAAAAGTTGCACCTTTAAATATATTTGAAATGGGAAAACATACAGTTGTTAAGCCGGGAGCCGAACTTTTTGTTATTATTGAAAAAGATATTATTTTGAAATAAAATGAACTTAAAAAAATATAAGTCGTTTTTGTAATGTGTAGAAAGAATTTAATCGGAGGAATATAATATGAGAAAAAAAATTGCAGCGTTGTCAATAATAACGACAATAGTTTTATCACCATGCTTATGTTTCGCCGATAATATACAACCGGTTCTTCAAGACATGCCGTCAATGCAGACTTTTTCCGGATATCAAAGCGAATATCCGCTTCCTGATATAAATCAACAGAATAATACACCACAATATCCGGCACAAGATCCAAATAATGGCTATGTTCCTGTTGTATCACAACAGCAAAACGGATATCAAACACAATATCCTGTTCCTGCAAATTCATATCAAGCACAAGGATACAATACAAATAATAATCAAAATCAATTAAAAGGTAATGTAATATATGTACCTGCAAATACTGCATTCCCTGCAATTTCAATGACTCCGTTATCATCTGAAACTGCAAATCCAGGAGACAGTGTTGTATTTTATTTGGGTTCTGATTTCTACTATAACAACAGATTAGTAGCAGCAGCCGGAAGCAGAGTTAACGGAACCGTAATTATTGCCAAAAGAGGCGGAATGGCAAACAGAAACGGTAAAATTCAAATAAGATTTTCAAATATATTAACTCCGACAGGACAAATGATACCTATCACTGCAAGTATACAAACTGACGACGGTTCAGGTATATTAAAAGCAGGAACAGCAAAAGATGCAGCTAAAGAATACATAAAAGATTCCGTTATAGGTGCAGGTTTAGGTGCTGCATTAGGTACTGCAATGGGTGCATTAGCAGGAGGAAGTGTCGGAAAAGGTGCAATATACGGTACTGCTATTGGTGGCGGTATGGGAGTGTTAAGTTCGTTAATGGAAAGAGGCGGCAATGTTGAAATACCCCAAAATGTACAAATGAACATTGTTTTAGACCAGCCTGTTACGGTTACTTCCAATACTCCATTTTAATAGTTAAACAGGCTATTTGTTTTATCAAAGTTTTTTTGATAAAATATTGGTAAATGGGAATTTAGGGAATGTCAATCATAAAGAATGATGATAATGTAATAACAAATAATAAGGTAGCAAATAATGCCATATATGAGGTTCCTGCAGTTATAAGAGATGATAAAGAGGGAATTTCATTCGAAAAAGCACTATGTATTGCTTTGATTTTACATCCTGCAATAGTAGTTATACTTTTGTTATCTTCTTTTATATTAAAATTACTCGGTTTTGATTTAAGTTTATTTCATAAACCGGATTTAAAACCGAGAGATATAGAATTTGTGCTTGTAGAAAAGGAAGCTCCGCCAATAGATAAAAACACTAAAAACAGAGCGGATAAAAATTCTCAGGCCGGAGGAAAACACGACCCGACACGTTCGGTTTCTTTACCTCAGACTTCAGCACCGAAATCACCGGATAAGAAACCTACGTCTCCTGCACCTGCAAAGCCTTCGGTACAAAAACCGCAGACAAAACCGCAGCCGGCTGCTCCTCAACCTGCAGCACCTTCGAAGCCGGCACCGCAACAGCAGCAGCCGAGTCCGAAACCAACAACGCAAGCTCCGAAGCCGACAGCACCAAAACCAGCTGCGCCTACAGCTTCAGCTCCAAAACCAAATCCATCATCTAATTTTAATATACCTATACCAAAATCTAATATACCGCAGATTGCACAACCTACAACCAGTGCACCAGTTACTTCCGCACCTAAAATAGGCGGAACGGCAGGAGGCTCCGGAAGCGGAAATTCATCGCCCGCACCTGTATTCTCTCAATCTTCAGGTAAATCTTCAGGTGCCGGAGGCACAGGAACAGGAGCCGGTGGAGGCGGAAGATTTAGTAACGGAACAGGCACAGGAAAAGGTAATGTCGGAAATCCTGGTCCGGGTAATCCGAATGGAGCACCTGGTATAGATGCAATTAAAGAGCCTGATTTCGGACCTTATATGAAAGAATTGCAAAGACGTATTAAAATGAACTGGGATCCGCCAAAAGGCAACGAAAGTAAACGTGTAGTATTACTGTTTACAATTGCAAGAGACGGAAGACTGTTAAATATTAAAGTTCATAAATCATCAGGTTTGCCTGCAGCAGATAATGCAGCTATGAATGCAGTTAAATTAACAGCTCCATTCAGACCGCTACCTCCTGAATTTAAAGGTCAAAGTGTAGATATTCAATTCACGTTTGACTACAATGTTCTGGGAGCAACAAGATACTAATAAGAAAGTAAATAATAAGAAAAGAGGAAATAAATTATGGAACTACTATTAAATTCAATTAAAATGGACTGGCCGGTATTATTACCGATTTTGCTTTGTTCTATTTTAACAGTTGCTGTTGCAATAAACAGATTTAACTTCTACAACCAAAATAAAAGAGATGTTGTAAAATTTATCAGAGGCTTAAAAGCAGAACTTGTAAATAACAGACTTGATTCTGCAAAAAGTCTGAGCGTTCAATTAGGCGGAGTTATTGGTGAAGTTGCAGAAGAAGCAGTAAGAATATTTTCCGAACAAAAACAAGGATTTTCCCGTTCTTTTGATATTTCGGCAAATCTTGCGGTAAGAAAACTCGAAAAATATTTAACTATCTTAGGTACAGTAGGCGGTGTTTGCCCGTTCTTAGGTTTATTCGGTACCGTTGTTAGAATTTTATACACATTCCAAGATTTAGCTTCACAAGGTAACCAGTCAGCAGCAGTTGCAATGGGTATCGGTTCTGCCTTAATAGCTACTGCATTCGGTTTAGGAGTTGCTATTGTTGCGGTTGTACTTTACAACTTATTCCAATCTACAGTTAAAAGATATGAAGATGACTTCCAATTAATTAAGTTATTATTCTTAAGCTTTACAGATTCAGAAGAAAAAGCTCAAACCAGAGCATTAGTATAGGAAAATAAAATGGCATTTTCAAGTTCAGACAATAAAAAAACATTATTTACGGAAATTAATATTACTCCGTTGACGGACATATTTTTGGTATTGCTAATCATAATGATGGTAATAGCACCCTCTTTTCAGACCATAGATACGGATATAAATATTCCTGAAATTAATTCCGGAACTGCGGTTGAACAGAAAAATGCCGAAATTTCCGTTACAAAACAGGGACACTACTATATTAACGGGAGACCTATTTCATCGGATGCTTTAGTAAAAGAACTCAATGATTTAAAACCGTTATTGGAAAAACCTGAAGTTGTGGTTAAAGCAGATACTGCTACAAAAAGCAGTGAAATACAAAAAATAATGAAGGCAGCACAGGAAGCAGAATATGCAAAGCTGGTTCTTGCAGGTGAACCTTTAACTAAAAAAGAACAAAGAAACCTTGAAGAACAAAAAAATAGGGCAGCAAAACAGCCTGAAGTTAAGAAAAATCCAACTTCAGTAGATTGGAATGAATAAGGAAAATTAAAATGGCAGGACAAAGAAAAACATTTAATGAAATTAATATAACTCCATTAACGGATATTTTCCTGGTATTGTTGATTATAATGATGGTAATAGCACCGTTATTAGACCAACAGGGTTTAAATCTGGCTGTTCCGAATATGATAGAAGTTCAGGATGAAATAAAGGATTCAAAATTAATTAAAGTTGTAGTTACAGACGAAGATAAGTATATGGTTGATGACGTTGAAGTTCCTGTGTCAGATTTAGCTAATATGATAACAGAACAGGCGCAAGAAAATACTGACGGATTATTAATAATGACTCAGGATAATGCAACTCACGGTGCCGTTGTAAAACTAATGGATGAAGCAAGAAACGTAGGTGTAACTAATATTTCCATTACGGAATATTAAACTAATTTAAAAGAAATTAGCTTCTTTATATTTTCTGTATTCATTAATTGTATTATAAAAATCTGGCCACCATACCCGAATAAGACCGTCTATAATACCGACATCCTCGTGATACGGAAGTTCTCCTCCTTTGGGATTAATATATCGTGTATTAAATGTGCTCTCCATCATTGGTGTCATTGCTGTACCTCTTATAGCAGCACGTGTACTTTCGATTTGTAATGTTTTCAGCCGTTCTGATATAGTGCCGGACTGAATTTCTTCAAAAAAATCCATTTCAAGTCTTTCTATTCTGTCTACGGTGTTATCAAAGCCGAAAGAATTTCCGTACAATCTCTTTTCAATTCTGTCAAGAGCTTTATGCTGCTGCGGAGACAAATTAACTAATCTGGGATTATCCGCAGTATTTTCATATTCAAACGACAATACAGATGTTTGCAGTATTAATAATAACAACCACGCCAATAATGTTTTCGGCATTTTGCCCATAACACACTTCCCGTAAACTGAATTAGTACGATTATTTTGTACCTATTTTATTTTAAGTTTATTCGGGCAAATAAAAATCAGACGGGAAGTTAACATCACCGTCTGATTATACCTGTTATCAAGATAATTCTATTAATTTTCAATTAAAATAGAATTTCTGCTGCCTTCTTTTACATCAAAAACCAGTGTTCCCGTGGACGTATCTTGAGAAGATAACATAACTACTGCAGAGAAAAATCCTTGATTTTGATAATATCTCATAATAGTTTTTCTAATAGCTGAAATATTTTCATTCGTCATAGGTTGATTTATTTTGTCATATACAAGAGCCTGTAATTGATTTGTGGCTATTGAATTATTGTTTACAAAATTTATGGATTTAATAGTTGCAGCCGTAATTTGTTCTTCTGTTTTCGGCTGGGTTTTTGTACTTATTATTGCATTATTTTTTGCTCTTTCTCTTGTAATAGCTTCATGTGTTCTCATATCAAGCACATTTTGTTGATTTATAAAACCGGCATCATAGCCCATTGCATATGCGGTATTTACAATACCTGCAATGATAATTGATAAAACTAAAATCTTTTTCATATATACCTCACTATTTTTATATATCAGCTATTATACCATATCATTCCGCATATGATATACAAATGTAAACTCATCTATATTACTTATTTTATTTGAAAGAAATATATTTATGGTATAATCTACAATAATAGGATAGTTATACTATTAATGGGCATGTGTAAAATCAAAATAGAAAAGAAAAGGTGAGACAAAATGACAGTAACAATTGAAAGATTAGAAAACAATGAAGTAAAGCTAAATATTGAAGTAGAATCTGCTGTTTCTTCTTTTGAATATGATAAAGCTTGTAAGAAACTTGCACAGAGAGTAAATGTACCTGGGTTCAGACAAGGAAAAGCTCCTAAAAATATTTTAGAAAAGTATGTAGGTATTGCAGCATTACAAAGAGAAGTTTTAGACAGCATTCTTCCTACTATTTTTGAAAACACAATTGAAGAAAACAATTTTGATTTAGTAACTGCACCAAATGTTGAATCATTTGAATTCGCAGAAGATAAAACATTAAAAGTAGTTGCAAAATTTGAATTAAAACCGGAAGTTAATCTTCAAGAATATAAAGGAATGAATGTAGAAGTAGAAGAATTCAAAAATGCAGATGATGCTGTAGACAAAGAAATACAAAATATCGCAGAAAGAATGGCAACATTAAACGATATTACAGACAGAAAAACAACAAATACAGATTTAGTAAATATTGATTTTTCAGGTTATGTAGACGGAGAAGAAATTAAAGGCGGAAGCGCAAAAAATTATATGTTAGACTTAGCACATTCTAATTTCATTCCCGGATTTGCAGAACAATTAGTTGATAAAAATTCAGGTGAAGAATTTAAAATTAATGTTAAATTCCCGGATGAATATCATGATGAAAAATTAAAATGTAAAGATGCGGAATTCAATATAAAAATTAACTCAATAAAAGAAAAAGTTCTTCCTGAAATCAATGATGATTTTGCAAAAAGAGTAAATGCAAAATTTAACAATTTAGATGACTTAAAAGCAGATATAAAGAAATATCTTGATAATGCTGCAAAATCAGAAAATGAAAGAAGAGTAGCAGCTAAATTATTTGATACTTTAATTTCCAATACAAATATTGATATTCAAGATGCAATGATAAATCGTGAAATACAAGCATTAATGGGCGAATTCAAACAAAGAATTAACATGCAAGGCGGAAATTACGATGAAATGCTTGAAAAAGAAGGTCATCAAAAAGTATATGAACAATTAAAAGAAGAAGCTATAAAGAGAATTAAAACTTCATTAATTGTCGGTAAAATTGCGCAAAATGAAAATGTTCAAGTAACACAAGAAGATATCCAAAATAAAATAGCAGGATTGGCAAATATGTATCGTACTACAACAGACAACATAGTTGCTGAAATCCAAAAAAATGTGAATATTCTTCATTCATTAAATCAACAAGTTATAACAGAAAAAGTAACAAATTTACTTGTTGAAAATGCAAAAGTAAATTATAAAAGCTAATAGAATAATCAGGTTAGAAAGGGAAAAATATGAGTTTTGTACCTGTAGTAATTGAACAATCAAGCAGAGGCGAAAGATCATTCGATATTTTTTCAAGATTATTGAGAGAAAGAATTATCTTTTTAGGTACTCCTATTGATGATATGGTAGCAAACTTGATAGTTGCTCAGTTGTTATTATTGGATAGCGAAAATCCGGAAAAAGATATTATGTTATATATCAATTCTCCCGGAGGAAGTGTAACAGCAGGTTTTGCTATCTATGATACAATGCAGCATATCAGAGCAGATGTATCAACAATCTGTTTGGGACAGGCAGCATCAATGGGTGCATTCTTACTTTCATCAGGAACACCGGGAAAGAGAATGGCTCTTCCTCACTCAAGAGTTCTTATTCACCAGCCTTTAGGCGGTGCTCAAGGTCAAGCTACAGATATCGAAATTCAAGCTGCTGAAATTATCAGAATAAAGAAATCTTTAAATGAAATTTTAGCAAAAAATACCGGTCAATCTATTAAAAAGATTGAAAAAGATACGGACAGAGATTATATCATGACTCCGGAAGAAGCATTGGAATACGGTATGATTGATAAAGTTATAACTGTAAATACACAACCAAAACCAAATCAGGAGATATAGTTAATGCCAAACCATGATGACAGTCGTTTAAAATGTTCATTTTGTGGTAAAACGCAAGAGCAGGTAAAAAAGCTTATTGCAGGGCCGGATGTTTATATCTGCGATGAATGTGTTGAACTGTGTAATGAAATTTTAGACGAAGAATTTCTTGAAAAGACAGAGAAAAAAGCGGATGAAACCGAAGAAAAAGAAGCAGATATAACCAAGATACCGAAACCGCATGAAATAAAAAAATATCTTGATGAATATATTATCGGTCAGGATGATGCGAAAAAAGTTCTTGCCGTAGCTGTATATAACCATTACAAACGTATAGCACATAATACATCCGAAGATAAGAATGTTGAAATACAAAAAAGCAATATTCTGTTAGTAGGGCCTACAGGTAGCGGTAAAACATTACTGGCACAAACTTTAGCTAAAATGCTTGATGTTCCGTTTGCAATAGCAGATGCTACAACATTAACAGAAGCAGGCTACGTTGGTGATGACGTTGAAAATATCTTGTTAAGACTTTATCAGAATGCTGATTTTGATGCTCAAAAAGCTGAAAGAGGCATTATATATGTTGATGAAATTGATAAAATTTCAAGAAAATCCGAAAATACAAGTATAACAAGAGATGTATCCGGTGAAGGTGTTCAACAGGCTTTATTAAAAATGATAGAAGGTACTGTTGCAAATGTTCCTCCTCAAGGAGGAAGAAAACATCCTCATCAGGAATTTATTCAAATAAATACTGCAAATATATTGTTTATAGTCGGCGGAGCTTTTGTCGGTCTTGAGAAAATCGTTGAAAGACGCGCAGGAGATTCAACTACAATCGGATTTGGCGCAAATCCGGCTAAAACTCAAGCCGAAAAAGAACTTGAAGCAGCAAAAATGCTCAAAAAATTGCAGCCTGAAGATTTGTTAAAATTCGGATTAATTCCTGAATTTATAGGCAGAGTTCCTGTTTATGCGGTGCTTGATCCGTTAGATGAAACGGCATTGAAGAATATTTTAACAAAACCGAAAAATGCCTTATTAAAACAATATCAATGTTTATTAGGTATGGATGGTGTTGAATTAAGTTTCTCGCCTGATGCGGTTGATATGATTGCAGCTGAAGCAATTAAACGTAAAACAGGTGCAAGAGCTCTCCGCTCAATTGTTGAGGAAATAATGCTTGATATAATGTATGAAATTCCGGAACAATCAGAAGCTAAAGAGTTTGTTGTAACGGCTGATATAGTAAAGAAAAAGATTGAAGGCGGTGCTGATTTAATTCAAATGCCTAAAAAAGAAGAAAAATCAGATGTCATTACTCCTAAAATCAAGCCGGCAGAAGAAATAGCTTAAAATATAAATTAAAAAGAGGAAAATTAACATTTTCCTCTTTTTTTATTCTATAAAATATTGGCAAAGGAAATTTTCTGTAATAGACTAATGATATGAAGTATATAGATAACGTAAGAAATTTTTGTATTATAGCTCATATTGACCATGGTAAATCTACCTTGGCAGATAGATTGCTTGAAAAGACAGGAACTATAGCAGAACGAGATATGCAGGATCAACTGCTTGATTCTATGGATATTGAACGTGAGCGCGGCATTACTATTAAATTAAATGCTGCAAGAATGAGCTATAAGGCAAAAAACGGTAAAGAATATGAATTAAACCTTATTGACACGCCAGGGCACGTTGATTTCAGTTATGAAGTTTCCCGTTCATTAGCAGCATGTGAAGGTGCTTTGCTTATTGTTGATGCTACGCAGGGCGTAGAAGCACAAACTCTTTCAAATGTTTACCTTGCAATAGAACAAAACTTGGAAATTATACCGATTATTAATAAAATAGACCTTCCTTCAGCAGATGTGGAAAGAGTCAGAGAAGAAATAGAAGAAGTTTTAGGTATAGATGCTTCCATGGCAATACCGGTCAGCGCAAAAGAAGGTACAGGTATTGAAGATGTGCTTGAAGCGGTTGTCGAATTTATTCCTCCGCCGGTTGATACATCTGATAAGCCCTTAAGAGCATTGGTCTTTGACAGTGCTTATGACCAATATTTAGGTACATTATGCTTCTTTAAGGTCGTAGACGGAAATATAAAGCTCGGTGACAAAATTAAATTTATGGCATCGGGTAAAGAGTATGAAATAACAGAGCTCGGATATCTTAACCCTAACAGAGTTCCCGTAAAAGAACTAAAAACCGGAGATGTTGGTTATATGGGCTGCTCTATTAAAGAAATAACCCGTTTTGTGGGAGATACCATTACTCATGTTGAAAATGGCGCAAAAGAACCATTGGCAGGTTATAAAGAAGCATTACCCATGGTCTTTTCAGGAATGTATCCCGTAGATAATGACCAGTATCAGGATTTAAAAGAGGCTCTTGAAAAATTAAAATTAAATGATTCAAGTATTACATTTGAACCCGAAACATCTTCTGCATTAGGTTTTGGTTTTAGATGCGGATTTCTTGGAATGCTTCATATGGAAATTGCACAGGAGCGTCTTGAAAGAGAATATAATTTAACTCTTGTAACAACTGCACCAAGTGTTATATACAGAGTTCACAAAACAAACGGAGAGGTTGTTGAGATAGATAACCCTGCAAATCTTCCTGATGCTCAATATCGCGATTATATAGAAGAGCCATATGTTAAAGCTTCAATTATCACACCCAATGAATATGTCGGATTATTAATGGAATTAGCACAATCTAAAAGAGGTATTTTCCAGAATATGACGTATCTTGATAAGGTCAGAGTTTCTCTTCATTATGAAATACCTTTAAGTGAGATAATTACAGACTTTTATGATCA
>JAEEGL012181042.1_pt1 | contig 31204 bp, 24 predicted proteins | sample 9134231 | NCBI WGS metagenome assembly JAEEGL01 (sample SAMN16246548, study PRJNA631951) | gut metagenome | biome: gut microbiome; feature: rumen; material: fiber-attached | host: Bos | place: Iran: Karaj | collected 2018-10
GTTATCATTATCATTGTCGGTCTTCTTGCCGTAATCTTTTACCGTTTCCTGTGGGGAAGGTTCAATATAGGCAAATCCATATTATTCCTGGGTGCTGTGATGACTGCCGCGGGGATCTGGATGCTGAGTGAGTCCAAACTGAGGCAGCTTATATTTGCAAGACCGTCTTTAAGCAGTTATTTTTCATTTTTCTCGATCGAGATCGCATCGGTCTTTATATGCCTGTACTTTGATGAGATTCAGCAGAAAAGATATCATAAAAGATACCTTTTGATCGAAGGACTCATGGTCGCACAGATACTCATAAATGTTGTGCTCAATGCCGCCGGGATAATGGAACTTTACAAATCCTTGATCTTTTCGCATATATGGATAGGCATTGGGATCATGATCATCCTTACAAATCTGATCACGGATATAGTCAAAAAGCATGTTAACGAATACAGCGCAATACTTCGCGGAATGATCGTATTTACGGTCTTTGCATTCCTTGAACTTGTTAATTTCTACCTTGTGCCGTTCAGAAGTCTTGGGTTGTTCATGTGCGCCGGGCTGATTTCTTTGCTTGTTTCGACCATTGTACAGGAAACCGAAAAGATCAGGATGATAGAGGTCGAAAAGACCGTTGCCGATGAGTCCAATAAGGCAAAGAGCGCATTTTTAGCCAACATGTCCCACGAGGTCAGAACGCCTATAAATGCGGTACTCGGAATGAACGAACTTATCCTGCGGGAGTCAAAAGAAAGCGAGATCAGGGAATATGCAGGCTATATAGACCGTGCGGGAAGATCGCTCTTGAGCATAATAAACGATATTCTTGATTTTTCAAAGATCGAAAGCGGAAGAATGAGCCTAATACCTGCGGATTATGATACCGCACTTATGATAAACGATGCCTGTGAAATGATACGCGAGAGGGCCAAAGAAAAAGAACTTGTATTTGAGACAGAGATAGATCCGATAATTCCTTCAAGACTCCACGGTGATGACGTAAGGTTAAAGCAGATAATAGTCAATCTTCTTACAAATGCGGTCAAATACACAAAGAAGGGCAAGATAAGGCTTTGGGTCAAACTTAAGGCGACCGGTGAGGATTACGTTAAGCTCCGTATCAGTGTTAAGGATACCGGAATAGGTATAAAGCCCGAGGACATGGACGGACTGTTTAAGTCGTTTGCAAGAGTCGACGAATATAAGAACAGAAATGTGGAAGGCTCGGGACTTGGGCTTTCGATCGTGTCGAATCTTCTTTCAATGATGGGAAGCGAATTGAAACTTGAAAGCGTTTATGGTGAGGGTTCTGAATTTTATTTTGATATCATTCAGCAGATATCGGATCCTGCTCCCATAGGTGATTTTGAAGATTACATCCGCGAGAATGCGGCTGAAGTCAGGCAAAGAGAGTATGTGTATGCACCCGATGCACAGATACTCGTCATAGATGACAGAAAAATGAACCTTGAAGTCGTAAAGGGACTTCTTAAAAAAAGCGGTATCAGGGTAGATACGGCAATGTCGGGAAAAGAAGGCATAAGCCTTATGAAAGAAAAACACTATAATATCGTGTTCTTTGACCATATGATGCCTGAGTTGAGCGGTATAGAAACTTACAAAGAGTGCATAAAAGAAGGAATACTGACCGAAGATTTCCCGGCTGTGATGATGACCGCCAATGCGGTCGTGGGTGCCAAGGACGAATATATAGAGGCAGGTTTTGCGGATTATATCTCAAAACCCGTCAGTCCGTCCGAACTTGAAAGAGTTCTTGTTAAATATCTTCCGAAATCGATGGTAACGATAGTCTCCGAAAAGATCGATAAGCCGGACGAAAGAAAAAGACCGGAAAAACCCGCGCCTATACCCGAGAAATATTTAAATTGCGATGAAGATACGGAAATTTCGGCTGCCGATCTTATCGACGTAAGATCCGCGCTTGATTATTACGAAGGCGATAAAAAGATGTATGCGGGGATACTTAAGGAGTTTATAAAAGATGAGAGTTTAAAAGCGATAGAGTCGTTTTATGAAAACAAGGACTGGAAAAACTTTGCAATAACGGCGCACAGCTTAAAATCGGGTGCGGCATATATGGCTGCATATCCGCTCTCAAAGAAGGCTGCCGATATCGAAGCGGCCGTTAAAAGAGAAGATATCGACTATTTACTTAACAATAAAGATGCATTTATAAAACTGTATCGGGAGACTAAATCCGTTGCCGAAAAAATCTTGGACAATATTTGGTAAGAAAGATGGCAATAAGTCGGCTTGACCTTGACGGTTTTAATGGTGTATCGTTCAAGAATAGAATAAAAACACGAGGAGAGTTAAAATGGCAGAACAGAGGAGACCTTTAGTATCACACATCTTTACGGCCGATCCTTCGGCCCATGTTTTTAACGATAAGATCTATATCTATCCTTCACATGACCTTGCTCACGACGGTGAGGACAATGATGAGGGCGATGAATATCAGATGGAAGACTATCATGTTCTTTCGCTTGATAATCTTGAGGCTGACTGTGTCGATAACGGCGAAGCGCTTCACATGAGGGACGTTCCGTGGGTGAGCAAGCAGATGTGGGCGCCCGATATAGCATTTAAGGACGGAAAGTATTATCTCTATTTTCCGGCACGCGACAAAGAAGGCATCTTCCGTATCGGCGTGGCTGTAAGCGACAGCCCGGTCGGACCTTTCAAGGCAGAAGATAATTATATTCAGGGAACTTTCAGTATCGATCCGGCTGTACTTGTGGATGATGACGGAAAAGTTTATCTCTATAACGGCGGCCTCTGGGGCGGACAGCTTGAGAAGTGGAAGACGGGCAAGTTCGATCCGAACGGTAAGGAAAATGCACCCGATGAACCGGAAGTGGGGCCTATGGTCGGCGAGCTTTCGGAAAACATGAAGGAACTTAAAGGCGAGTACAAGCACATAAAGATCCTTGACGAGAACGGCGAAGAACTTCGCGCGGGAGACGAGGACAGGAGATATTTCGAAGATCCATGGATGCATAAGTACAACGGAAAGTACTATTTCTCGTATTCAACCGGTACGACCCATTTCCTTGTATATGCTGTGGGAGACAGCCCCGAGGGTCCTTTCACCTATAAGGGTAAGATCATGGAGCCGGTACTTGGCTGGACCACTCATCACTCTATCGTTGAGTATCACGGAAAATGGTATCTTTTCTATCATGACTGTGAGCTTTCGAACGGTATCAACCACAGAAGAAACGTTAAGTACACAGAGCTTAATTACCGCGAAGACGGCAGTATCGTGACCATTAAGCCTTACGACAAATAAACGAACATAAAAAAGGCTTCTTTTAAATGTTTTAAAAGAAGCCTTTTTATTTTGTAATATGATCGTCGGGCATCTTAAATGTCCATTACGGGCTTTATCTTATCGGCAGGAAGATGAAGCGCCACGACTCTTAATAACTCTTTTATCTCCAAGGGCTTGCTTAAGTAGTCGGTAAAACCTTTTTCAAGGTATTCTTCGCGCATTCCGCTTAAAGCATTTGCGGTCATCATGATCATCGGAGTATCGATATTCAGGTTTTCCGGATCCTTTAAAGAAAGCTCATATGTTTTGATACCGTCAAGCTCGGGCATCATATGATCCATAAAAATGAGATCGTATTTTTTTGCTTTCATTTTTTCAAGCGCTTCCGCCCCGCTCATTACGGTTTCGATAACGCCGCCAAGTCCGTCTAAGAAATGCTGCGCCACCACAAGGTTTAAGCGGTTATCGTCCACCACGAGGTAGTTACAGTCGGGCGTGCGATAGTAGATCTTTTCAAGAAGTTTTCTCTTTGAAACTTCGGGAGCGGGATCGTTTTCATGAGGCGAGCTGTCTGTCTTTTGAGGAATCAGCACGGTAAATACCGAACCCTTGCCGTATTCGCTTTCTACGCTTACGGTACCGTCCATTAAACCTGTCATACGCTTGACTATGGCAAGTCCGAGTCCGGTGCCTTCTATTTTTTCATTGTTCTTTTCGTTAAGACGTTGGAAATCGTTGAAGATCTTAGGGAGATCTTCTTTGCGTATTCCTATTCCGGTATCCTTTATTTTGATACATAAGGTTACGGCATCGTCGGTTTTGTCTTTCATGGAAACTTCAAGTTCCACTTTTCCGGACTTTGTATATTTAACGGCATTATTCAGAAGATTTATGAGTATCTGCCTGATTCTTAATGCGTCACCGATAAGATAGTCAGGAACGGAGGGATCCGTCTTGTGGATATATACAAGCCCTTTTTGTTCGGCTTTTACGTTGATCATGGGAGTTATGCCGTCGATCAGTGTACTTAATCTGTACGGTGCGGGGTTTAACTCCATTTTGCCGGATTCTATCTTTGAAAGATCCAGGATATCGTTAATGACATAAAGAAGAACCTGTCCGGCATCGCGAATGTTTACGGCATATTCATTGATACGCTTAATGGATTCGCTATCGGGAACGGCGTCCTCATCGGTCTCTCTTAATATTAGTTCATCCATTCCGAGCACGGCATTTAACGGAGTCCTTATCTCGTGCGACATACTTGCGAGGAAATCACTTTTTGCACGGTTGGCCTTGATCGCATCCCGTTCGGCTATCCTGAGCTTTTCGTTGTTTCTGAGTAACTTATGATAGTCGGATGTCTCGAGCGAAAAGTACAGTACAAAGATGCCGACGGAACCAAACGGAAGAGAAAGAAGGATGACCCCGTCGGTGGCGGCCTGGATTATCGTTCCGAAAAGCGTTACTAAAGAAGCGATCGATAATGCCGCTTTTTCTCGAAAATGAAGGATCTTAAGACGTTTTAGCAGGATGAAGATGCCGCTCGCCATATAGTAGATCGGTGCGGAAAATACGATCGGCACAAAGAGTTTTCCGTGCATATATACACCTTCGGGCGTGTACCAGAGGATGAATTTAAAGAAAAGATTCATTACCATGCATATAAGATATACGGAGAAGATGATATTACCGATAACGGAGATGGGCTTAAGCCTTTGGTCCGTATCAACATAAGCAAAAAGATAGATGGCGAATATCCTTGATGCCAATACGCACATAACGGAATCCATTGTCCTGAGCATCGTGCATACCGGGATGGGCGTGCCGAGTTCGGGATAGGCAAACGTATATGTAAGGATGCTGACGACAAGCGCAAGCAACATATCAAGTTCGAGAATGCGGAATACTCTGTATGTACGGATATTGCGATTGGGGTCATGAAAAGAGATCAGATACAGGATCAACAGGTACCCGAGTGATGCTATCTCAAAATAGGTCTTGGGCGGTATTGAATAATTGCCGAGCATTTATACCTCCGAATGGATATTAAAATATGCCCTGTTTGTATACCTGTTTATTTTACTATATAGAGGATTGCATGTAAATGTTTCTGTGCGGGAAGAAAAATATCGGCACTTGAGTACTTTGCCGACGGTAATTATAATTTAGTGTATAGAGAAAGATCACAAACAGTGTTTTTATTTGATCACGGAGGCGCTTATGTCGATAGTTGCAGCATTTATGGTACCGCATCCGCCGCTCATAGTTCCCAATGTCGGAAAAGGCGGAGAGGCAGAGATAGAAGAAACCACACGTTCATATGATGAAGTCGGAAGGCAGATAGCTAAGCTTAAGCCCGATACGATCGTGATATCAAGCCCGCATTCCGTTATGTATGCGGATTATTTTCATATTTCACCGGGCCGCCATGCATCGGGTTCTTTTTCAAGGTTTAATGCTCCCGAAGTTAAGTTTGATGAAGATTATGACGATGTGCTTGTGAAGAAAATAGAAAAGATCTGCGAAGAAAAGGATTTTCCCGCGGGTACACTCGGCGAACGTGACAAAGAACTCGATCACGGCACAATGGTCCCGCTTTACTTTATAAGAAAGTATTTAAATGACTTTAAGCTTGTAAGGCTTGGGCTGTCGGGACTTGATCTTACACGCCATTATGAGCTTGGGCAGATCATAAATGAGGCGGTCGAAGAACTTAAACGTCGTGTCGTCTATGTGGCAAGCGGCGATCTTTCGCATAAACTCAAAGATTACGGTCCGTACGGTTTTGCCAAGGAAGGCCCGGTCTACGATGAGCGCATAATGGATGTATGCTCCCGCGGTGCATTTTTAGAGCTCTTTGATTTTGATGAAAACTTTTGCGAAAAGGCCGCCGAATGCGGGCACAGATCGTTTGTGATCATGGCCGGCGCCCTTGACGGAAAAGCACTTTCGATCAATAAACTGTCCCATCAGGATGTGACCGGTGTGGGCTACGGAATATGTACTTTTTATCCCGAAGGAGAAGATGACAAAAGGCATTTTCTTAAAACATACAGGGAAAAGAAAATGAGCGAACTTACCGAAAGACAGTCAAAAAGCGATGCTTACGTAAAGCTTGCAAGAAAAACGATCAATGAATATATAGTTGAGCACAGGACGATCGGGGCGCCCAAAGATCTTCCCGAAGAAATGTTAAAAAATAAAGCCGGAGCGTTTGTGTCCATCCATGAAAACGGAAGATTAAGAGGTTGTATAGGAACATTTCTTCCCACAACCGATTGCATAGCGGAAGAGATCATCCAAAATGCGATAAGTGCGGCTACGCGCGATCCGAGGTTTGACCCGATAAAAGCTTCCGAACTTCCTTTTCTTGAGATCAATGTGGATATACTGTCAAAGCCCGAAGATATCGATTCTCCCGATATGCTCGATGTAAAGAGATACGGAGTGATCGTAAAAAGCGGGTTAAAAAGAGGGCTTCTTTTACCCGATCTTGATGGAGTCGATACGGTTGAAGAACAGATAGAGATTGCCAGAAACAAAGCCGGCATATCGGCATCGGAACCTATAACGCTTCAAAGGTTTGAAGTTGTAAGACATTATTAAAGTTAAGGAGTATATATGGCGGTCTGCGGTGTATGTTTCAGGCATTGTGAACTGGATGAAGGAAAGATCGGATTTTGCGGAGCCAGGACAAACATAAACGGGAAAGTTGTGGCTTCAAACTATGGGAAAATAACGTCCCTTGCGCTGGATCCCATTGAAAAAAAGCCGTTAAGCAGATTTTTTCCGGGTAGTAAGATCTTATCGGTGGGAAGTTACGGATGCAATCTTCGCTGCCCTTTTTGTCAGAATCATGAGATATCATGGTCAGCGGAAGCCTTTAAGTACGCAGATACTGCTGAAACGCTTACCCCAAAAGAACTGACTGAGATTGCAATAAGTCAGATCCCGAAAGGCAATATAGGTGTTGCCTATACTTATAACGAGCCTCTTGTGGGCTATGAATTTGTGAGGGATACGGCAAAGCTTGTGCATGAAAACGGGATGAAGAACGTACTTGTAAGTTCAGGCATGGCGGATCTAAGCATACTTGAGGAGATCTCACCGTATATAGATGCCATGAATATAGACCTTAAAGGTTTTACTGATTATTTTTATAACGATCTTATTCACGGTAATTTCGATATGGTGCTTGATTTTATAAAAGAAGCTGTCAAGGTATGCCATGTGGAACTTACAACGCTTATCGTGCCGGGTGAAAACGATACGGTTAAAGAGATGAGAGAAATATCCTCGTTTATAGCGGGCCTTAAGGATGCAAAAGGAAATGTAGTGGGAGCGGATATCCCGCTTCATATTTCGAGATTCTTTCCGAGATTTCACATGACCGACAGAGCTCCGACCGATGTCGGTCTTATATATAAGCTTACGGATGTCGCAAAAGAAAAACTTAACTTTGTTTATCCCGGAAATGTATGAAAAAAGGTGCGATCTTTCGCACCTTTTATTGTTCTTTATCCTTTTTTGCTTCTTCGATGTATTCGGTATATAATTTCGGCTTTCCGAGATAAAACCCCTGCATTAAGTCGATGTCCTGATCGAGAAGATAATAGTATTCTTCTTCGGTCTCGATACCTTCCGCAAGTGTCATTATGCCTCGCTTTTTGATCTCATGGCACATTAAGTCCACTATTCGCTGGTTTTCCCTGTCAAAGGCAATGTTTGCAATGTAAGAACGGTCTATCTTGACTATTGCCGGCTTATATTTATCGAGGACTTCAAACATTATGTTATCACCGGTTCCGAAATCATCTACGGCGAATTGGGCATTTGAATTGCTTTCGCGAATGGCATTGATCTTTGCATTCCATGCCTCTTCATTATGTTCGGTATATTCAAGTATTTCGTAAATATTTCGCCCTCTTAAAGGTTTAAGGCCTATCCTTCTGCATTTTTCCATGACTTCGGGGGACAGACTCGCTTCGGGAAGAGTATTGAAAAATGCTTTACCTTTTAGTCCCGCTTCAAGAAGATGCATTGTGCCGTATATCATGGTGATCTCTTCTATATTGCCGAGTCTGTTAAGCGAACGGGCTGCTTCTATAAATTCGATCGGATTAAAAGGAGCCGGCCGCATTAATGTTTCATAACCGTAGACAGTATTATCTTTTGCATTAAAAATAGGCTGATAAGCAAAAGAGATCTCATCAGGATGATCGAGCAGATATTCAACTTTTTTAATATCCTCTTTATCCATATGCATTAAGAATTATAGAGTAATATTATTAACGGATTTTTAACAGTGAAACTGTAGTATCAAATTAATGATTGATTATATTCTGATTTTATAATGTCTCTTTGCATGTTGTCAAATAAATGATATAATTATCAGACAAATTGGGGTATCTGTATTAAGTTGTAAAATGAATATTCTGCTTGGAGGATTTTATGAAAAGAGAGTTGGAAGAGTTTATCGTCAACAACTTTGATACCGCGGTTTCATCAGGCCACATCAAGGCTTTTTTTCAGCCGATCTTCCGTGCGCTCACAAAGAATGTATCATGCGTTGAAACTTTATCAAGATGGGAAGATCCTGACAGGGGGATGCTTTCTCCGCTTGATTTTGTTCCCGTGCTCGAAAAGCATGATCTTATCACAAAACTTGATATTTATATGCTTAAGTGCATATGTGAAACATATAATATGATATCGGCATATAAAAAGGATATTCCGCCGTTTTCGATCAATCTTTCAAGATGTGATTTCAAAGATCCCGAACTGTTTCAAAAATTCAAGGCCGTTCTTAATGAATATAATGTGCCGGCATCGGCGATCCGTGTAGAAGTGACCGAAAGTGTAATGCTAAACGATGAATATGACTTCCGCAACATTCTTTATAATTTTCAGAGTGCCGGATTTGCCGTTTGGATGGATGATTTCGGAAGCGGCTATTCATCCCTGAATGTTCTTAAGGACTACGAATTTGATCTTCTTAAGATCGATATGATATTTTTGAAGGATTTTGATCCCCGCACCAAGCAGATGCTTTCCGCAGTAATTAATATGGCTAAGATGCTGGGTATACATACACTTACCGAAGGTGTTGAAACCGAGGAACAGTACAGGTTCTTACTTGATGCCGGATGTGAGCATCTTCAGGGGTATTATTTTTCAAAGCCATTAAGGGAAAAAGATTATATTGAGTTTTTAAGCGCACATTCAAAAAACATTGAAGCAAAAGAAGAGATCACTTATTGGGACAATGTGGGCAGATTCAACTTTTTGAGCGCCAATCCTTTGGAAAGCCTTGTTTTGAATGAAAATTTTATTGCTTGCCAGGGAGAAGAGGGGTTAAAGAGTAAGATCGCATTGGCCCTTTTGGAATATAAGGACGGCATTTCAAAATGTATCTATTATAACAATGCATATTTTGAAAGGATAAAGGAACTCGGATACAGATCGGTCGAAGAGGTTGAAAGGTCGTTTAATGCACGTGATGCGGTACAACACAGGATGATGGAGGAAAGTCTTAACCATTCGATCGCATATAATTCGGTTGAGAGGGTGGACTATGTGGAAAATGACGTGTTTTTTACCATTAAGTCCAAGTGTATCTCAAAATGCGGCGACAAATATATGATCGCGATCGCACTGTATACTTTTGATGCGGATTCCGATGAGCAAAAGGGCGATGAGATCTTAAAGTACAGTCAGTCATTGTTCCTTACCTACAATCTTATCTCGGTAATATATCCAAATACGGATACAACAAAGAATATATATAATTACAAAGGTATAGATCTTGGCGGGTATTCCGATATGGATTTAAGGAGCGGTATAAAAAAGTTCTGTGAACGTGAAGTTCATCCCGATGACCGCGCAAGATATTTAAGATTGCTTGATCCGGATACCTTGAGAGAACGTATCGATAATTCCAAGTATAATTTTGTACAGCAGACATTCAGACTTAAGAATCTTGACGGAGAATACAGCTGGCAGAGTGTACGTCTTACCATGCTTACGGATCCCACGGTCGAAAGTTATATGTATACGATCCAGGATGTATCGGATTGGGATATATCGCTTACGGATGTGATCGCTCAGATCGATCCCGGTCTTTAAGAACGGTTTTAAGATAAGCACGGATCTGCCCCGAATGTCGGATTTGTCTGATATCCGGGGCGTTTTTTTGCATCTTTTTTTGAATGATGGGTTATAAATATTTTGGGTTTCATATATAATGTTATCATTAAACATTTGATGAGGATGAACGGGTTGAGTTTTTGAATGATAAACCTGACGGAAAGAAAACATGAGAAAGATCTTGATCACAAATGATGACGGCATAAATGCCGGCGGACTTATACGCCTTGCAAAGGCGGCGAAAGAATTCGGCGAGGTATGGGTCGTGGCGCCTGAAAAGCAGAGAAGCGCCATATCGCATGCGATCACTTTGCATAAAGATATAGAAGCATGGGAGGTTTCTTTTCCCATTGAGGGCGTGCACGCCTATGCCTGCGACGGAATGCCTGCGGATTGCATAAGGATCGGCGTTTTAAATATCGTGCCGGGCGGTCCCGACAATGTACTGTGCGGGATAAATTACGGGGTAAATGTGGCTAATGACATACAGTATTCCGCTACTATCGCCGCGGCGATGGAAGCTGCTTTTCAAAAGATCCACGCGATAGCGTTTTCGGAAGATTTTTCGGATAACATAGCGGTGACCGAAAAATATCTTAAGGAAATAATCGGGGATCTTATAACCAGGCCGCTTTTGATGAACGAGATCTGGAACGTTAATTTCCCCTGCTGTGATCTTTCGGACTTTAAGGGAATACTTGACGATGCGAAAGTTTCAAAGGAAGTTTACTACCACGATCACTACAATGAGAAAAAACTTGAAAACGGCCATGTCGCGTATACGATCGAAGGCGTGAGAAATTATGATGCAGAGGACGGCACCGATCTTTGGGCGGTCTTACATGATCATATTTCCGTCGGTAAGGTTAAAAACATAGGATAGGCGGGAAAACAAAGAGGTATTTATCATGTTCGGCAATTTTTTCTTTTGGCTTATATGGTCTGCAATGTGGGGCATTATCATTAAAAATATGATGCGAAAAAAAGGATACCCCGGGAACTGGTTTATCGTAGGGTTTGTCCTTAATATCTTTGCACTTCTTTTTGTTTTTCTAAAACCCGACAGGAAAGAAGATCAACAGGATCCTGTTGCATATGCACCGGAGAGAAATATTTATAAAGGAAATGCGGCGCAAGCACCGACAACATACCAAAAACCGGCAGTTCCCGCATATATGCCGAAGCCGGATGTGCATTCCCTGCCTGAAAAGACCGTGCAGATGGGATACGGGCACGATCTTTACAATAAAAGCATATCGGATACCAAAAGAATTGAGGCTTACAGGGATCTTTACAAGGCGGGGATCATGTCGCATGCGGAGTTTGTAAAGAAACAGGAAGAGATCATTAGGGGAAACGACCGGACCTGACCTGACCTTAAAAGCTGCCGTTTTATACTGTAAGGACGAGAGGTGACATTATGACGATAAGAAAAGGCGCAGAAAAAGATATAGATGATATTTTAAGACTTCTGGTGCAGGTCAACATGGTGCATCACAATATCCGTCCGGATCTTTTTAAGGGGCCGGCCACAAAATATAATGCAAAAGAACTTTCCGCGATCCTTGCCGAAGAAGAAAATCCTGTCTTTGTATGTGTCGACGATAACGACCGGGTGCTCGGTTATATTTTTTGCCGTACGGAAGTCATAGAGGAATCGGCGCTTCGAACAGGTATAAAGACTCTTTATATCGACGATCTTTGCGTGGATGAATGTGCACGCGGGATGAATGTCGGAAGGACTTTGTATGAATATGTGTTAAACTATGCAAAAGAACACGGGTTTTACAATGTAACTCTTCATGTATGGGGAGGAAATGACGGAGCCATTAAGTTTTATCAAAAGATGGGCATGACAGAGCAGTATACCTGTCTTGAAAAGATCCTTTAGTCGGACGCTTGTCAACGCGAAGCGGGAATGGAGGGAAAGCGTGTTTAATTGTCCTAAGTGTAACGAATTATTGAATTACAATGTTAAGATCTGCCCGTTTTGCAGGACGGATGTTTCAAAGAAGGCCGCCGAGGCCGAAAAGGCATTTGAAGCCGAGATCGATAATGAAGAGGAGATGATCCTTAATGTCTTCAAAAGAAAAAGGATCATTTACTTCATCGTATGCATAGCGTTTGCTTTGATCGGTCATATCATATGCCTGATCGCTTCGAACAGTGACAATCTGCGATTTTTTGCCGGCTCGATGATCGCGATAGCCTTGGGCGCATTGATACTTATTGTATTGGGTATCGTATCGGGGGCAATGATATGTCCGTATTGCGGCAAGTTCTTATACAGAAACCACCTGTATTATTGCGGTAATTGCGGAAAAAGGATCTGGTAGGTAAAGGAATATAGATTTTTAGCCCGTCAATTGACGGGCATATTTTTTGCTTGACAATATTGGTCTAATGCGTTAGACTAACCATAGGTCGAACATATTAGACCATTTTTGCGCGCATATTTAAAGAAAGAAGACAGTGATATGAAGGAAACACCGAAGGTTTTTGAAAGTGAATTTAAGTTTTGTCTTATCGTATGGAGAGAGGAGCCGGTTAAGAGCACGGAACTTGCAAAGATGTGCGAAACGGAGCTTGGCTGGAAAAAAGCCACCACTTATACGGTGATAAAGAGACTTACCGAACGGGGCATCCTTAAGAGCGAGAATGCGACCATAACATCTCTTGTGTCGAAGGATGAGGTCCAGGCTGCAGAAGTCGATGCGCTTGTGGAAAAGACCTTTGAGGGCAATATTCCTTCCTTTGTGGCAGCATTTATGTCGTCGAGAAAGCTTAATAAGGATGAGATAGCCAAACTTAAAAAGATGATCGATGATTATGAGGGATAATTATGGGTTTGTTATTTGTAAGAATTTTTAACATAAGCATAATGGCTTCGTGGCTTATACTTGCCGTTGTCTTGTTAAGGGCGTTTTTTGGAAAACTGCCCAAATGGGTAAGAGGTTTTCTGTGGCTTTTGGTGGGCATAAGACTTTTAATGCCTTTTAATATCGAAAGCCCGTTAAGCGTACTTCCGTGGACCGATACGATCGTATATGAAAAAGAAGCGGACACTGCGTCTTTTAAGAGTCCTGAGCAGATAAACGATACGGTTGTTTATGACGTAAACGACATGCCCGAAATTACTTATAAGCCGGACAAAGAACTTCCGGTTCATCAAAGCAGGCTTTTTAAGGATTTCGATCTTTTAAAGGTTACATCGGTGATATGGATCTTCGGAGCGTGTTTTTTGACATGCTATGGGGTCGTATCCTACATAAGGCTTAAACGAAGCATAAGTGATGCCGTCAGATTTAAAGAAAACATATTTAGAACGGAAAAGATAACTTCCCCCTTTGTACTGGGATTCATTAAACCGCGTATCTATCTTCCTTTCGGACTTACAAAGGAAGAAGAGTTCATGGTCTTAAGACACGAAGAAGCGCATATAAAAAGAAAAGATCATCTTGTTAAGCCGTTGGGCTATATATTGCTTTCGATATATTGGTTCAATCCGTTTGTGTGGGTTGCATTTATACTCATGTGCAGGGATATAGAACTTGCATGTGATGAAAAGGTCATAAACGAGATCGGCTTTCACAACAAGAAGACTTATTCAGCCGTACTTCTGGAACTTTCCGCACCCGGACGGGTGATCGCGGCGTGTCCTGTTGCATTCGGGGAGCACATAGTGTCTGAAAGGATTAAAAACGTGCTTAAAATGAAAAGAACGGGAAAGATCTTACTTGCTCTTGCGATAGTGATATGTGTGGTGACCGGTGTTGTATTTCTTACAAATCCCCCCGGAAACAAGGCTTATGCGGATTCGGGAAGTGAAGATGCAACGACTGTGGCCTCAAACGGTGATGAAGAAGCAAAAGTAAAAACCGATATTTCCGAAAACGAGTCTGAGACAGAGATCTCTGCGCAGGAGCCGACAGAAGTTAATGAAACAGATAACGGATCCGATGAAAACGGAGAAGATACCGCTGAGGTTTCCGTTATGAACGAAGATAAAGAGGTTACATATCTCTGGCCTTTACCCGAAGGGAAAAGCGGTTTTATCACTTCCCTGTACGGCTTTAGAGAAGATGCTTTGGGAGGTACCCTTTTTCACCGGGGCGTTGATATTGCCGGAGAACCCGGAACAGAAATACTGGCTGTCTATGACGGCGTGATCGAGTATGAAGGCTATGTAGGCATCACGGATGAGGAAGAACAGGATATCGATGCGGAAAGAGTATCGGGTGCAAACGGTTATGTGGTGATACTTTCGCTTGATGACGGCAATAAGGCCGTTTACGGTACGCTTGAGGAAGATTTCCCGCTTAAGGAAGGCGACCGTGTAACTGCGGGTCAGACCATAGGATATCTCGGAAATTCCGGCGCAAGCACCGGACCTCATCTTCATTTTGAACTACAGACACCTGCGGATACGGAAACCGACGGCGAAGCAGGCATGATGTATGTCGATCCGCTTACATACATCCAAAAACCGGAATAAATTATCCTGTGGATTATTTGTCTTATTTAAAGTAAGATAAAAGAAAAAATCCGAGGAAGCCATGAGTAATACAAACAGATATAAAAAGACACTGATTGCCTGTTATCTTGGTTTTGTGACACAGGCAATCTGTGCCAATTTTGTGCCGCTTTTATTTTTGACATTTCATTTATCTTACAACATTTCTTTCGGTAAGTTAGCGCTTATCTCAACTTTATTCTTTTTCACACAGATATTGACGGATTCCGTGTGTGCAAAGATCTCCGATAAGATAGGATACAGATTGAGCGTGGTCCTGGCGGAAGTAACTTCGGGCGCGGGACTTTTGGCTCTTGCGTTTATACCGGATCTGCTTCCCGATCCTTTTGTCGGGATACTGATCTCAGTGATCATATATGCGATAGGAAGCGGACTTACGGAAGTTCTGGTAAGCCCCATTGTGGAAGCGTGTCCTTTTGAAAACAAAGCATCCATGATGAGTCTTCTTCACTCATTTTATTGCTGGGGATCCGTTGGGACCATCGTATTATCGACTTTGTTCTTTGCCGTGTTCGGAATTGAAAACTGGCGCATAATGGCGATGATCTGGGCGCTTGTCCCTCTTGTAAACATCTATAACTTCGCAACATGTCCCATAGAAAAACTCGTTGAAGACGGCGAGAGCATGAGCTTAAGCCGGCTTTTTAAAACAGGTGTATTCTGGATATTTATCGTCCTTATGGTATGCGCGGGTTCTTCCGAACTTGCTATGGCACAGTGGGCTTCGGCTTTTGCGGAGTCTGCCCTTCATGTATCGAAGGCGGTCGGAGATCTTGCGGGCCCGTGCGGTTTTGCGGTACTTATGGGCTTAAGCCGTGTATGGTACGGAAAGTTCGGCGAAAAGGTCGATCTTACGGTATTTATGACGGGTTCGGGTATTTTGTGCCTTGCCTGCTACTTACTTGCCGGCCTTGCAAATATACCGATCTTAGGTTTGGCCGGCTGTGCGATCTGCGGGTTCTCCGTAGGGATCATGTGGCCCGGTTCCATCAGTATATCTTCGAAGATAATGCCAAAAGGCGGTACCGCAATGTTTGCTATACTTGCGCTTGCAGGTGACCTTGGCGGCGCGGCGGGCCCCACGATAGTGGGAAATGTATCGCAAAGAGCAGGCGATAACCTTAAGGCCGGAGTACTAGCCGGAATAGGTTTTCCGATAGTACTGGTGATCTGTGTATTATGTGTAAGAAAGAAATATAAAGCGGAAAAGTGATTACGGACCTTAAAATGGATTATATCAAAGTCGATGATCTTAATTTAAAAGAACTTAACATATATCATTCGGTCAATGAAGTCGGGCTTATGCATTATTATGAACCCGATGAAGGCATATTTATAGCGGAGACCGCGCTTGTGGTCTTAAGGGCGCTTGATGCAGGCTACGAACCGCTTTCCGTGCTCATTGAAGATAAGCTTGTTTTAAAGGATGATGAAAACTTATCTGTTCAAAAGGATCCCGAAGAGATCTTAAGTGATAACGATCCGGTTCGGGAAGTTCTGTCAAGAATTAAAAACATACCGGTGTATGTTGCTTCGCATGAGACTTTAAAAGGTATTACGGGATATGAAGTCACAAGAGGCATTCTCTGTGCGATGCGGCGCAAAGTGCTGCCCTTGGTCGGGGATACGCTTAAGGGCGCGAGCAGGATAACGGTTTTGGACGGTGTCGTTAATCCCACGAATGTGGGCGCCATAGTAAGGAGTGCCGCCGCGCTTGACATTGATGCGATACTGTTTACAAAAGACTGCGCAGATCCTTTGTACAGGCGTGCGATCAGGGTCAGCATGGGCAATATTTTCAATATCCCGTGGACGATCATATCAAATGACAGGCTAAAGAACATGGATGAGCTTAAGTCGCTCGGATTTGAGACCGTTTCCATGGCACTTTGCGAAAACTCGATCGGGATAGATGACTCAAGACTTTTAAACGCCGATAAACTTGCTATAATAATGGGGACGGAGGGTGAAGGTCTTTCGGATGAGGTTATAAAGGCTTCGGATCATACGGCAAAGATACCGATGTCAAACGGTGTGGATTCTTTAAATGTGGCGGCGGCGAGCGCGGTCATTTTCTGGGAATTGTCGAAGCGTAAAAGATCGTAAGGATTGTCGGGCCTTGAAAGGTTTGGAGGATATATGAAGATAAGACAGTTGAAGGGTAATGAAAGAAAAGACGCATATCTTATATCGACTTTTTGTTTCCACGTAAGAGTTGAGGATGAAGAAGAGGGCGCAGAAAAATCTCTGGCCGCAAACATAGAGGACTGGGGTGCTTTTAACGATGACGGCACGCTTATGGCCAGGATACTTAACAATAAATATGAGTTTTATGTGGACGGAACACCGGTCAAGTCAGGCGGTATCGGTGCTGTCTCAACACTCCCCGAGTACAGAAATACCGGCGCCATAAAAGAGATATTTAAGGCTTTGCTTAAGAAAGCGTACAAAAACGGTGAAGTGATATCGACCTTATATCCGTTCAACCATGAGTTTTACGGTAAAGTCGGATATCGTACGGTCACAAAGATGAATACATACGAGTTTAAACCCGATGTACTTTCAAAATACAGATTTAACGGAACCGTGAAAAGATATAACCCCGGTGAACCTGTGACGGAGTATTTAAAGCTTTACAACGGCTTTGCAAAAAAATACAATCTTGCCGCAGCCCGCGACGAAAAGATGATGGAAGACCATATGAAGGTCGAACATCTTTATAAGGACAGACGTTTCTGCTATATGTTCAGTGAAGGAGGTAAAAACATCGGATATATCCTCTTTACGGATATATACGATCCCGAGGCCGCGATTCTTTCCGCCGATGAAGTCGTATGGAACTGCCGTGAAGGCTTTAATGCGATACTTGCGTTTATGGGAAGGTTCACCGCGGATTACGGTAAGGTAAGGCTCGATCTTCCAAAGGGCATCGATCTTTTACGCATCATAGACAGCAAAAACGCTTACGGTATAGAAAAGCACTGCCAGCAGGATTTTATGGTAAGGACTGTCAATGCGGTCAAACTTCTTGAAGCGATCGATAAACCTTTTGATTGTTCTTTTACCGTTAAGGTAAGTGACGATATCATCCCTGAAAATGACGGGGTATTTTGTGTTACTTCGTCGAAGGTCTCGGTTTCGAAGTCAAAGAAAAAAGCCGATATCGAGCTTAACGAGGGTACGCTCGCACAGCTTTGCCTGGGTGTTTTAAACCTTGATGAAGCCTGCCTTAAGGCGGATGTAAAGATAAATTCAAACGAAGACATGCTTAAAAAGGTGTTTACCGAAAAGAAGATCTTTGTGGGAGAACACTTCTGATATAAAACAAAAAGAGGCAAATGAAATGGCGAAAGAGATCAAAACAAGTGATGTAAAAGCGATAAACAGGGAGCTTCTTGATTTCATTAACGAAAGCCCCGACGCATATCATGCAGTCGACAATATGGCGGATATGCTCTCAAAAGCCGGATTTACAAGGCTTTACGAAAGCGATGAGTGGAAGATAAAACCCGGAAAAGCATATTTTACGGTCCGTGACGGTTCTTCGATCATCGCTTTTAAGATGCCTGTGGAGAAAGCATACAACGGTTTTCAGATCATGGCGGCCCACAGCGATTCGCCTGCTTTTAAGATAAAACCGTCTTCCGAGATAACGGTCGAAGATAAGTATATAAAGCTTAATACCGAAAAGTACGGCGGAATGATCATGTATACATGGCTGGACAGACCCCTGTCGGTTGCCGGAAGGATAACGGTAGATGACGGTGATGAGATAAAGACAAAGCTTGTAAAGCTCGATAAGGATGTTCTGATCATTCCAAGTCTTGCAATCCATATGGACAGAACACTTAACGACGGATATGCGTTCAATGCGCAGAAGGATATGCTTCCATTATTTGCCGGGAAGACCGATAAGAAAAAGACATTGATGTCTCTTATCGCAAAAGAAGCAAAGGTAAAGGAAGAAAATATACTTGATACCGATCTTTATCTTTACAACAGGGTTAAAGGAACGTTTGTGGGAGCTGACGGCGAGTTTATCGCAAGCGCACGCCTTGACGATATACAGTGTGCTTTTACCGCGGTCAAAAGCATCATTGACGCAGAAACTTCAAAGAGTGTTTCCGTATGCGCGATATTCAATAACGAAGAGGTAGGGAGCAGCACCAAGCAGGGCGCGGCTTCGTCATTCCTTGAATGCGTGCTCGAAAGGATAAATGCTTCATGCTTAAAGAGTGAGACGGAGTATAAAAGAACGCTTGTGAACAGCTTTTTATTGTCGGCCGACAATGCGCATGCGGTGCATCCCAATCACACAGACAAGGCCGACCCGACAAACAGACCTTACATGAACGGCGGTATAGTCATTAAATACAATGCAAACCAGAAATATACATCGGATGCGGTTTCGGGCGGGATATTTAAAAAGTTGGCAAAGAAAGCCGGAGTACCTGTTCAGACTTATGTAAACCGCTCGGATATAGCCGGAGGATCGACCCTCGGAAGTATAGCGGTTTCAAGAGTATCGATGAATTCCGCGGATATAGGACTCCCGCAGCTTGCGATGCATTCTGCATACGAAACCGCGGGAGCACATGACACTTTATATCTTTATCTTTTGGCCAAGACATTTTTTGAAAGCAGTATTACCGTTACAAAGGACGGTAATTATAAGATCTGACCTTATTAAGCCGGTTTAACTTCTTCGGAAGTTGAATCGGTTTCTTTTTCCGTGTCTTTTCCGACAGTTACAAAGAGATGAGCCTTCTTAAGAGCGGGACGGAGCACATTGTAAAGGATGATCGCGATAACGGAGTTGATCACGGCGTTTACGAGTGTGGTCCAAGTGGTAACCGCAACCATTGCCTTGATGGCAGATGCTGCCTTATCGGGGTTGGGTGTAAGAAGAGTAAACCATACATACTTTAATGCGGGCTCAAAAATGCAGTTAAACAATAAAGCCGCGATCGTTGCGACAGCCGAGAAGGTCAGGACTTTTGCATGATTCTGTTCTTTTGAGATCTTACCGATCTTATGAGCCACAAGACCGACGATAAGACCGATCACAAGCTTTGTGATGAAGGTTCTCGGTGCGGAAGCCGCATAGCCGCTTACTATATCGGCAATCGAAAGACCGACCGCTCCGGAAAGACCTCCGAGAGGACCTCCGAGTAAAAGTGCAGCGAGTACCACAAAGGCATTACCTACATGAACTTTGGTGCCGGATGCGCTTATAGCCGGGAATACCACATATCCTACAAAGCACAATGCAGCCATCAGGCCGGCATAAGCTGTTTTTTTGATGTTTTCGTTTTTCATAACTTAATTCTCCCTTGAAAAATTTCTTAACTCAATATATCATCGAACTGGTACTATAAAAATTACCAAAAAGAGAAAATATTATAAGACCAGATTGACGAGCCATGAAAGAGAACAAGACAAAATACATAGAACTTTATGAAACATTAAGAGACGATATCCTTAAGGGAAGATTTATCAAAGGCGATAAACTTCCTTCAAAAAGGGTGACTGCCGAAAAATACGGATTAAGCGTCATAACCGTGGAACATGCTTATGAACTTTTGCTTGAAGAGGGATATATCTCATCAAAAGAAAAGAGCGGTTTTTTTGTGATATATGATGCAAACGATCTTTACTTTAACCCCGGCACAGGGAGCGTGAACCTTGTTGAGTCTTTGATAAACGGATCCGCGGGGATCGCCGTTCCCGAAGGCTTTCCGATATCTTTGTATGCAAAGACCGCGAGGCGTGTCATGAGCGAGGCCGGCGACTATATCATGTTAAAAGCGCCGATGAAAGGTATGCCCGTACTTCGTGAGGCGATCGCAAAGTATTTAAACCGGAGCAAAAGAATGAAAGTTGAAGCCGATCAGATATTTGTGGGAGCCGGAGCGGAGTATCTGTACGGCCTTATCATTCAGACTTTCGGACGAAACATCATATACGGGGTGGAAAGCCCTTCATATAACGTTATCGCAAAGGTTTACGAAAGCGGCGGTGCAACTATCGAGATGCTCAAACTCAAAAAGGACGGTATTGAAAGTGAGGCTTTATGGAAAAGCGATGCGGGGATACTTCATATTTCGCCGTTCCGTTCTTTCCCGAGCGGGGTTACCGCTTCGGTGTCGAAGCGGAGAGAATATATTAAATGGAGCCGGAGCCGTGATGCTATTATAATAGAAGATGATTTTGAGTCGGAATTTACATTGAGCCGTAAGCCTCAGGAAACTTTATATTCGATGGATGAAGAGGGAAGAGTCATATATGTCAATACTTTTACCCAGACGATAGGTCCCGCGATAAGAGCCGCATATATGGTGGTCCCGAAGAATATGGTAAAACTCTTTGAAGAAAAAGTCGGCTTCTACGCATGCCCTATGCCCACGCTTGAGCAGCTTATCCTGGCGGAAATAATAGACAGCGGAGATTTTGAAAGGCATATAAACCGTGTCAGAAGACACAACAGAAAAGGAATTTAACTAAAAAATATAAAGCCTTGCTTAAATTTAAGTAAGGCTTTAATATTATTAAGTAATAGAAAATATCATTACGGAGTGGCTTATGGCTAAAAAGATAAGACTTATCGATATAGGAAAAACGCTCGGAGTGAGCGCGGTCACGGTTTCAAATGCTCTTTCCGGACAGCCGGGCGTATCGGACGAGATGCGCACAAAGATAAAGGACACCGCTGAAAAACTGGGTTATCAGCCGCCCAGGACCGCCAGGGAAAAGAACACAAAGACCTACAATATCGGTATCATCATATCGGAGAAATATTTCGATCAGACCCAGTCGTTTTACTGGAGGATGTACAGGGAGGTGGCTACAAAAGCCGCCGCAAAGGGTTGTTTTACATTGCTTGAGATCGTTAATCCCGAAGATGAGAAGAACCTGACCACTCCGCTTCTTACAGACGGCAACAAGGTCGACGGGCTTGTGATCGTGGGCCTTATGAGCAAGGCATATCTTGATATGCTCGAGTCAAAACTTTCGGTTCCGTATATCTTCCTTGATTTTTACAGCAAGGAAAAAGAAAGCGACGCCGTTATAACGGATAATTTCTTAAGCATGTACAGGCTTGTGAACCATCTTATAGAGATGGGGCACAAAGATATTGCCTATGTGGGAACGTTAATGTCCACAAGCAGTATAACGGACAGATATTTCGGCTACTGCAAAGCACTTATGGAGCATGATATTCCCATAAGGGAAGATTATATCGTAAATGACAGAAAGATATCGGACGGTAACAGATTTAAACCCGAAGAACTGAAACTGCCCGCAAAACTTCCGACGGCATTTGCATGCAACTGCGATGTAACCGCGGCAGACATCATATCGATCCTTAAGAAAAGAAAGATAAAGGTTCCGGACGAGATCTCGGTCGTCGGTTTCGACAATTACCTTCTTCCGGGGCAGGATATAGAGCTTACCACCTGTGAAGTGGATGTAAAAGAAATGGCGGCGCAGACAATAAGGATACTTATTGCAAAGATGTCGGGACAGCCTTACAAAAAAGGTATTCTTACGGTTCCGGGAAAGATCATCTACGGAAAAACGGTAAAAAGGATAAAATGAAGATCCGAATAAATTAATTATTAATAGCAAAAATTAACTTAAAAATTAAGTAAAGCCTAACAAATTTGTTTTGTTAGGCTTTTTTGTTGTAAGTATTTCAAAAAACCTGACAGTTTGATTTGTCGATATCGGAGAAGATTTGGTGATTTTGACGAAAAATGTTGATTAAAATTAAGCCGAAGGATAAATTAAATTTAAGTTGAGATGGTTCAACGAAATATAGTTTCCACAATTAAAGGAGGATAGTTATGAAAAAGAAAAATTGTCTTGCCCTTGTATTGGCGGCGGTTATGGCCCTTTCTTTGGCAGCTTGCGGCTCCGATGCAGGCGTATCCGCATCCGCAACGGACAAAACCGAAGTTTCACAGTCTGTTGAGACAAAGACCGATGAGACAAAGACAGAAACCACGGAAGCCGGAGTGCTTGCCTACACAACCTTAAATCTTGACGATCATAAAGACGCGAGTGCGACCATCAAGTTTATACATCATAAGACGGACCGTCAGGCAGACGGCACGATGGATGCGATGATCGCAAAGTTCAACGAAGAGTTCCCCAACATCAAAGTTGAGACCGAAGCGGTAACGGATTATGCAGAAGATTCGCTTCTTCGTCTTTCCACAGGCGACTGGGGCGATATAATGTTCATCCCCGCAGTGGATAAGTCGGATCTTGCAACATATTTTATGCCTCTCGACACACTCGATAACCTTTCACAGAAGCTGAATTTCGTGGACAGCTGGCAGTTCGACGGCATCTGCTACGGTATCCCTTACATGGCAAATGCACAGGGTGTTCTTTATAACAAGGCAGTCTTTGAAAAGGCAGGTATTACGACCTTACCCAAGACTCCGGATGAATTCCTTAACGACCTTCAGCTTATCAAGGACAACACAGATGCGATCCCGCTTTACACAAACTATGCGGCAGGCTGGACCATGGGTGCATGGGATGCTTACATCGGCTGTGTATCAAACGGAAGCAACACCTATATGAATCAGGAATTTGTGCATGATGCCGATCCTTTCAAGGATTCGGGCGACGGCACAGGTATCTACAATCTATATAAGATCCTTTACGAAGCAACAAAGAACGGTCTTATCGAAGAAGACTATACAACTACCGACTGGGAAGGCTGCAAAGGCATGCTCAACAGAGGCGAGATCGGCACGATGGTTTTGGGTTCATGGGCTTACGCTCAGATGCAGGAAGCAGACTCCCATCCCGAAGATGTAGGATATATGCCTTTCCCCATGACGGTAAACGGTACACAGTATGTGGCAGCCGGCGGCGACTACAACTATTGTATCAACGTAAATTCTTCCGATGAAAACAAGCTTGCATCGCTCATCTTTGTAAAGTGGATGACCGAAAAGTCCGACTGGTGCTACAACGAAGGCGGTTACACAGTTGTGATCGGCGGCAAGAACCCCGATATGTACTCGGCATTTGACGGCTGCACCGTTCTTTCCGACCAGCCCGCGCTTGCAGGAGAAGAAACCTTCTTAAACGACATGAACAACGAATCCGAGCTTTCGTTTAATGCAGGCGGAAATGCAAAGGTTCAGAGGATCATCGAGGCGGCCGCAACAGGCTCCGAAAGTTTCGATGACATAATGAACGACTGGACCGCAGCATGGAATGCGGCTCAGGCCGAACTTGGTATTGAAGCAAAATAAAGTGTTTTATCTCCGGGGAGGCCATCCTCCCCGGACTTTATGAAATGGTTTTACCGGGAGAAAAATATGCAGGCAGAAATAAGAGTAAACGAAAAAAAGACATTTGCGGAGTGGTTTGGCTCACGAAAAGTTCAGAAGGCACTTGTGATCTTTGCATTTATGGTGGTGCCCATGGTGCTTTTATTTGTGTTTACATACCTTCCTTTCGGAAAAATGTTTTCTTTCAGTTTTTTTGACATGAAGTATGTCGGAGCGAGAAAGTTTGTGTCCTTTAAGAACTATCTCAAGGTCTTTTCGAGAAAAGACTGTTTCGGGGCACTTAAATTAAGCCTTTATTATATGGGCGGTTCCGTGGTCCAGTTAAGTCTTGCGCTGTATCTTGCGACGATCTTGAGCTTTAAGGTCAAAGGCGGAGCGTTATTTAAGGGTTTTATGTTCTTTCCTTATCTTATAAACGGTATTGCGATAGGTTTCATATTCAAATTCTTCTTTACGAGAGGCTTTGTGTTTGACTCGGTCTTAAACTGGGCGGGATTTACACTTGATAACCTTCCTTTTTGGCTTAAAGACCAGAGGATCAACAATGTTTCCCTGGTGGGTACATCGGTATGGAGATATACGGGACAGAATATGGTCCTGTTTATCGGAGCCATAATGTCTGTAGATTCGGAACTTTATGAAGCCGCCATGCTTGACGGGGCAAATAAATGGCAGCAATTCAGATATATCATCCTCCCGAGTATCAAGACGATCATCTTGCTTAATGTGATCCTGTCGATCACGGGATCGCTCAGTGCTTTTGAACCTCCATACGTGATCACGAGCGGTGCCAACGGTACGGGCACCTACTTTGTGGTCATGCATGAGATCGCACATACGCAGCAGAAGGTCGGGCTTGCGAGTGCCATGGCCATTGTTCTTTTGCTTATCATATTTGCTGCGACGATCGTGCAGAAACTGTTGTTTAAGTATGTGTTCAAAAGCGGCGACGACGATGACCCGAAGGCCGGAAGGCGAAGGGAAAGAGCGATCGCCAGATACGAAGCGAGAAAGAAAGGAGGCAGATAAATGACGATTTTTATGATGCTTAAAAAGATCGTGCTTACGGTCTTAAAATATCTGTCTCTTTTGTTCTTTGCATTCTGGGCGGTTTTGCCTATCGTATCATGCGTGATCACGGCATTTAAGACGGATGAAGAGTATAATCGTACTTCGGTCATGGTGCTTCCGAAAAACTGGCTTAATTTCGATAATTTTGTCTCGGCTTTTAAAGAAGCCAACATGGCGAGGGCGTTCTTAAACTCCACGATCATACTGGTCTGCGTTCTTTTTTTTAGTGTGATCATAGGGACTCAGCTTGCTTATGTGCTGAACAGATTTAAGTTTCCGGGAAACAATATAATAAGAAGCCTGTTTCTTTTTGCATCGCTCCTTCCCGGTGTGGCAATGCAGATCTCATCGTATGAGATCATGACAAAACTTCATTTTATAAACTTTCTGCCGGGTTACATCATATTGATGTGCGGTACCGACGTTATCTCGATATACATTTTCATCCAGTTCTTTGAAAATATCGATAAGTCGCTCGATGAATCCGCGATCATGGACGGAGCCAATTATTTTACGATCTTTTACAGGATATTGCTGCCGCTCTTAAAACCCGCGATCGTGACGGTCTGCATATTAAAGGGTGTGGGTACTTATAACGAATATTACAATGCAAGTCTTTATCTTCAGGACAAAAAACATCTTGCGACAGTCGCAACTTCGCTTTATACGTTTGTGGGTCCTTTGGGAAGCAAATACAATCTTATCTGCGCAGGCGTGATCATATCGCTTTTGCCGGCACTGCTTGTGTTCATTTTCTGCCAGAAGCAGATATATTCGGGCCTTACCGCCGGAGCGGTAAAGGGATAGGAGTAAGAGTTTATGAAAGAGGAGATATTAAAACACCTTACCGGGGACATCATACCCTTTTGGGAGAACCTTCTGGACAAGGAATACGGCGGATTCTACGGCCGGACGGGTTATGATCTTTGCGTTGATAAGAAAGCGTTAAAAGGCGGCATTCTGAATTCAAGGATCACATGGTTTTTCTCAAATGCCTATACTCTTTTGAAGGATGAAAGCTTACTTACGTATGCAAAGGCCGGATATGAATTTTTAAGGGACAGGTTTATCGACAGGGAAGAGGGCGGAGTTTTCTGGAATGTAAGCTTTGACGGAAAGCCGTTCGATACCATGAAGCATACCTACAATAATTCTTTTGCCGTATATGCTCTTTCTTCATATTATGAAGCATCGGGCGATGAAGAAGCGCTTGGGCTTGCAAAGGGGCTGTTTACCCTGATAGAGACAAAGTGCAGGGACGAAAACGGTTATCTTGAAGCCTTTAACAGGGATTTTACGCCTACCGTCAATGTGGCGCTTTCGGAAAACGGTGTGATCGCAGAAAGGACCATGAACACACTTCTTCATGTGATCGAGGCTTATACGGAGCTTTTCAGGGTTTCAAAGGATGAAGAGGTAAAAGAAGCAATATTAAGAGATCTTGATATCCTGACCGATAAGATATACAACAAAAAGCTTCACAGGCAGGAAGTGTTCTTTGACAAGGATTACAATTCACTTATCGATGTGCACTCCTACGGTCACGACATTGAGACTTCGTGGCTCATCGACAGAACTTTAACGGTGATCGACGATGAAAGATACAAAAAGCTTATCTATCCGATAACGGACGATCTTGCGAAAAACGTATACAAAACCGCTTTCACGGGTGAATGCGTGCTTTGCGAAAGCGTAAACAAAGAGGTCAATACGACAAGAGTATGGTGGATACAGGCCGAATCGGTACTAGGATTTTTGCATGAATACGAAAAGCATCCGAGCTCAAAGAAATATTTAAAGGCGGCGGAAGATGTATGGGATTTCATCAAAGAACACGTTATCGACAGACGATGCGGAGAGTGGATAAACGAGATGAATAAGGACAATGTTCCGGACGAAAGAAAAGCGATCGAAGATCCGTGGAAATGCCCTTATCATAACGGAAGAATGTGTTTTGAGGTTTTAAGATCAAAACTGATATAAAAAATCATAATTGTTTATGCGTTTTTAATAAAACGGTGATATATTATCTTTTGTGGGTTATTTGGGTTAAATAACTGAGAGAGAAGGTAATCGAAATGAAAAAAAAGATAACCGCAAAAGAGATAGCGATCGCAGGGCTTATGCTTGCGATCTGTATAGTAAGCCAGTTTTTTAAGAACACAAGCATATTTATCACGGGTCCTATCGTAAATGCATGCCTCATACTGTGTACACTTGCGGCAGGTCTTGTGCCTGGACTTATACTTTCCGCCATCACACCGGTAACGGCGTTCTTTATCACAGGAAATCCCGTTATGGCAGCGATTCCGTTGATGATCGTTATGATAATGCTCGGCAATATGATACTTGTATTCTTCGTGTGGCTTTTGGGTAATAAGTCAAAGGTTGAGCTTATACTCGGCATGGTGCTCGGAAGTCTTGTAAAAGGAGCATTTATGGGTCTTACCATTTCGTTCTGGCTTCTTCCTTCGTTCTTGCCGGAAAAAATGCTTCCGAAGCTTGCGGTCCTTAAGACAAACTTTTCGCTCTATCAGGTCATTACGGCATTGATCGGTTCGGTTATCGCTTTTATAGTATGGATACCGGTCAAAAAGGTCTTAAACAAAGGCGAATAATTATTCATAAGATATTCATAAAATACCGTCCGAAAGGGCGGTATTTTTAATTATCGGTTGATGGAAGAGTGGTACATTCATCTTTAAGCCGTTAATCGGATTCTTTTGTAATAAATTTCTAAATCGGGAGGTTTTATCAATGGCCGGAAGTCTGGTTTTTACCAATGAAAAATGTATCGGATGTAACAAATGCATAAGCGCATGTTCGGCAATGGGAGCGTGTGTATCGTCCGTAAGGGACGGAAAACCGCGTATCGACGTAGACGGCTCCCGCTGCATCACCTGCGGCGCCTGTATAGATGCCTGCGAACATGAAGCAAGAGAATTCTGTGATGACACGGAGCGTTTTTTTGCGGATCTTAAGAGAGGAGAGAGGATATCGATCCTTCTTGCACCCGCGTTCAAAGCAAATTACCCCAATGAATACGAGAAAGTATTGGGAGGCCTTAAAAAGCTCGGAGTCAACCGTATAATCTCGATATCTTTCGGTGCCGATATCTGTACCTGGGGTTATCTAAACTATATCAAAAAGTATAATTTCTTAGGCGGCATTTCACAGCCCTGTCCCGCTGTTGTCTCCTATATCGAACACTATATTCCCGAACTTATTCCGAAGTTATTCCCTGTTCAGAGCCCCCTTATGTGCGGCGCCGTTTATTGCAGGAAGACTCTTAAGATGACCGATAAGCTCGCATTTATAAGCCCCTGTATTGCAAAGAAAGTCGAGATCGACGATCCGAACAACAAGGGACTTGTGCAATACAACGTAACCTTCGAACATCTTATGAAATATATCAGAAAGAACGGTATTTCCGGAGATCTTGCGACTGACGAGATCGAATACGGTTTAGGTTCCATCTATCCCACTCCGGGCGGATTAAAGGAAAACGTATACTGGTTTTTGGGCGAAGATGTTGCGATCCGCCAGATCGAAGGCGAGAAGCGTATGTATGAGTGGCTTAAGAACAACAAAGACCGCATCAAGAACCGGAAGACGCCTTTTGCCTTTATCGATGCGTTAAACTGTGAAAACGGATGTATCTGCGGTACCGCGACAGAACCCGAAAAGAGCGAGACCGACGATGCTTTATATGCTCTTTTAAAGATAAAGTCCGAGAGCAAAAAGGACGGTAAGAAGTCTGCATGGGGAAGGGATCTGACTCCGGCAAAGAGACTTGCCAAGCTTAACGAGCAGTTTAAGGACCTTGATCTTAACGACTATCTAAGAAAGTATACGGACCGCTCGTCCCAGTGTGTCGTAAAGATCCCGTCCGAAGCAGAAGCGGATAAGATATTCAATTCTCTTCACAAGACGACTCCGGAGTCCCGAAAGATCAACTGTTCATGCTGCGGTTATGATTCATGTAAGGATATGGTAACGGCCATTTATAACGGCTTTAACAGAAAAGAAAACTGTATCCATTTTGAAAAGGACGAGATCCTTCTTTTGGGCGATGCCAAAGAACTCGCAGCCAATCTTGAGGCGGAGAAGGAAGTCACCGAAAGACAGCGTAAGGTCATTATCAACACCGTATCGGATGTGAACACGCATTTCGGAACCCTTTACGAGACCATAGAAGGGGTCAAGGCCGAAAACGAATCAAATGCGCATGACAGCAAGAAGCTTGCTTCGGATGTTGAAGATATAGCGGAATTTGCACAGAATCTCCGTGACAGTCTTACAGAGATCAATTCACTCCTGGGCAATCTTGAAAATGACAATGCGAGAGTGCTTTCGATAGCCAATTCCACGAACCTTTTAAGCCTGAACGCTTCGATAGAGTCGGCAAGAGCCGGTGAAGCGGGCAGAGGCTTTGCGGTCGTTGCGGGCGAGATCAACCAGCTTTCCGCAAGTTCAAAAGAAACAGCCGAGCAGAGCAGTGAAAACCACGGAAAGATCCATAAGGCGATCACCGAGCTTCAGAACAGTACCGAAGAACTTGTTAAGATCATAACGGGAGTAAACGAAAGAACAAAGAACCTCGCATCAGCAAGCGAGCACATGTCCACAGCCACCTCGGTGGTACTGGACAGTGCAGATTCCATCAAGGATTCGCTTCAAAATCTCAACGATGAAATTAACTGATTAGGCAAGTTGATTTTTATTGATTTTATTAACGGATTCGTGTATAATCTTGCAAGATGTGATAATTACTTTGGACCGCGAGGTTTAAAGTCACGAAAATATAAAGAAAGAGGTAACAGTAATGGCAAAAGTTGATTTAACCAAGTATGGCATTACCGGTGCTACTGAGATCATCTACAATCCTTCTTATGAGAAGCTTTTTGAAGATGAAATGGATCCTTCTCTTACAGGTTATGATAAGGGTCAGCTTACAGAGCTCGGTGCCGTAAACGTTATGACAGGTATTTATACCGGTCGTTCTCCTAAGGACAAATTCATTGTTGATGACGCAAAGTCACACGACACAGTATGGTGGACATCTGAGGAATATCCGAATGATAACCATCGTGCAACCCAGGAAGCATGGGATGCCTGCAAGAAGCTTGCGGTAGAACAGCTTTCAAACAAGAAGCTCTACGTTGTAGATGCATTCTGCGGTGCCAACAAAGATACCCGTATGGCAGTTCGTTTCATCATGGAGGTAGCTTGGCAGGCACACTTCGTAACAAACATGTTCATTAAGCCCACAGCTGAAGAAGAAGCAAACTTCGAGCCCAACTTCGTTGTTTACACGGCTTCCAAGGCTAAGGTTACAAACTATAAGGAGTTAGGTCTTAACTCCGAAACAGCTGTATTGTTTAACGTTTCTTCCCGTGAGCAGGTTATTCTTAATACCTGGTACGGCGGTGAGATGAAGAAAGGTATGTTCTCAATGCAGAACTACTTCCTTCCCCTTGAAGGTATGGCTTCCATGCACTGTTCGGCCAACACCGATATGGACGGTAAGCACACAGCAATCTTCTTCGGTCTTTCCGGAACAGGTAAGACAACTCTTTCGACCGATCCCAAGAGACTTCTTATCGGTGACGATGAGCACGGTTGGGACGACAACGGCGTATTCAACTTAGAGGGCGGATGCTATGCTAAGGTTATCGGTCTTGATAAAGAATCCGAGCCCGATATCTACAATGCTATCAAGAGAGATGCTCTTCTTGAGAACGTAACCGTAGATGATGCCGGCAAGATCGATTTTGAAGATAAGAGCGTTACAGAGAATACTCGTGTATCCTATCCTATCGATCATATCGAAAATATCGTTATGAA
>JAEEGL013854546.1_pt1 | contig 31199 bp, 21 predicted proteins | sample 9134231 | NCBI WGS metagenome assembly JAEEGL01 (sample SAMN16246548, study PRJNA631951) | gut metagenome | biome: gut microbiome; feature: rumen; material: fiber-attached | host: Bos | place: Iran: Karaj | collected 2018-10
GTGGACTTTGCGAAAAACGCCGGGATCGTCGCAGACGCCGCGGCAGAGATCCGCACGGACTGGATCCGCGACGCCGACCTCATCGTCTTCGCGCTCTATCCGCATACCTTCGTCGAGTGGATCGAGGCACACGGACATCTGCTCCGCCCGGGGACCGTCGTCACTGACGTCACGGGCGTCAAGTGCGCGATCATCGACCGGATCCAGTCCATGATCCCCGACGGCGTCGAATTCATCGCGGCGCACCCGATGGCGGGACGTGAAGTCTACGGCGTGGAAAACAGCGACGACGGGATCTTCCGCGGTGCGAACTACATTGTGACGCCGACGGAAAGGAATACGCCTGACGCGATCGCGCTCTGCCGCTCCCTCGGGGAGACGCTCGGCTTTGCGCGGGTGAGCGAGCTGACGCCGGAGAAGCACGACGAGATGATCGCGTTTCTGTCCCAGCTCACGCACTGCATCGCCGTCGCGCTCATGACCTCGAACACCGAGCCGCACCTCGTGGATTACACGGGGGACTCCTTCCGCGACCTCACCCGCATCGCGCGGATCAACGAGGACATGTGGAGCGAGCTGTTCCTGCTCAACAAGAAAAAGCTCGTCGCCGAGATCGACGCCTTCTCCGGGGAGCTGAACCGGATGCGGACCTATCTCGCGGACGAGAACACGGAGAAAATGAAGGAAATGATGCGCATCTCCACCGCCAGACGCGCACTGTTCGATAAAAAAGCCTGAAACAGAAAGGATCCTGTCCCATGAATATGGTATTCAAGCGCAAGCTGCCCATCCCGATGGAGATCAAGGAGATGTACCCGATCTCTCTCGCCCTCGAACATGCCAAGCACGCCCGCGACATCGCCCTGAAAGCGGTGTTCTCCGGGGAAAGCGATAAATTCATCCTCGTGATCGGCCCCTGCTCAGCGGACTCCGAGGATTCGGTGCTCGATTATGCGACCCGGCTTGCCGCCGTGCAGGAAAAGGTCGCGGACCGGCTGATCCTCGTCCCGCGCGTTTACACGAACAAGCCCCGCACGATGGGTGACGGTTACAAGGGACTCCTGCACCAGCCGGACCCGGAGAAGGAATCGGATCTTCTCAAGGGGATCATCGCGATCCGGGAGATCCACATGCGCGTGCTCAAGGAGACCGGGCTGTCGACGGCGGACGAGATGCTCTATCCGGAGAATCACCGGTATCTCTCGGACCTTCTCTCCTACGTGGCGGTCGGCGCGCGGAGCGTGGAGGATCAGCAGCACAGGCTGACGGCGTCGGGCCTCGAGATCCCGGTCGGTATGAAGAATCCGACGGGCGGCGACCTCTCGATCATGATGAATTCGATCACGGCGGCGCAGCATCCGCACGCGTTTATCTACCGCGGCTGGGAGGTCGAGAGCACGGGCAATCCCTTCGCCCACGCGATCCTGCGCGGGTATATGAACAAGCACGGGCAGTCCCTGCCGAACTACCACTACGAGGATCTGCTCGACCTCACGGAGCGGTACGCGGCGTCGGGGCTCAAGAATCCGGCGGTCCTCGTCGACACGAATCACGCCAACTCCGGCAAGAAGTTCAGGGAGCAGCCCCGCATCGCCAGCGAGGTCCTGCATGCGCGGCGGCACTCGGAGGACATCCGGCGCCTCGTGAAGGGACTGATGATCGAGAGCTATCTCGAGGAAGGCGCGCAGAAGATCGGCGAACACGTCTACGGCAAGTCGATCACGGATCCCTGCCTCGGCTGGGACGACAGCGAGCGGCTGATCTACGCGATCGCGGATCAGGTATAAACGGATGCAAAAAGGAGAACCGCGGCGTTCTCCTTTTTTCGTTGTGATTCATCGGTTCCACGGCCTCGCGAAGATCCGCCAGACGCCGTACGCGAAGAGGCATCCCGTCTCCCGGATCATAAACGGCACGATCGAGCGGGCGCTCCGGTAGCGCGTCGTCGGCGTCGGACTCGCATAGCCTTCGACGCCGAAATCGCGCGCGCAGAGCATCGCCCGCTTCATGTGGAGCGGATCGCTCACCACCAGCGCGGTCTTCATCCCCTCGCGCTCCATGATCTCCCGGGCATAGACGAAGTTCTCGTGCGTGTACCGGGATTTTTCTTCCGTGAAGAGATCTTCCGCGGGGATCCCCTGCGCCGCCATCCACCGCCGGGCCGCTTCCGCGTCGGTCACGGTGTTCTTCGGATCGAGGCCGCCCGTCAGGATGATCTTTTTCGCAGCTCCCGCGCGGTACAGCTCGACGGCGTGGGACAGACGCTCGCGGAACACCGGGGAGACTTCGCCTTCCCACGTTCCGGCGCCGAGCACGAGGATGCAGTCGGCGGCCCGGGTCTCGTCCGTCTTCGCGTCGCGTGCGATGGCCGCGGCGAGGAAGGCAAAGCACAGAAGGAGCGCAGCGATCACGAGAAGAAGAACGCGGACGGCGCGCCGTTTTCTCATATTCTCCCGCACCTCCCTCCGTGCATCTTTTCCCGCCGATCGTGTTTGTCAGACTCAATCGCGGTACTTGTCGATATTCTTTTCGAGCGTCTTGTTGACGGCTTTGGCGCTCTTCTCGTACCACGACGTGATGTCGCGGTTGGACGAACCGACGAAATCGACGAATTCGTTGTTGAAGACGCCGCTGAGGTCGGAGTTATAATACCCGAGGTCGAAGATCAGCGCGCTCTTGATGATGTCGAGCATATCCGCGGACTCATTGTCCCGGGACGTCTTGCTCTGAAGCGTGACTTCATAATAGGCAGGAAGCACGAGACGGGACCCGATGCGGCAGAGCGATTCGAGGATCACGGAGGTGCGCGCCGGATCGGACGCCGTGATCGGGACAAGGAACAGATTCGTCCCCGCGTCCACGTTGGTGCAGTATTCGGAGCCTTCGTCGTATTTCGGCCACGGGATCACGCCGAAGTCCGCCTCCATGGTGCGCAGCGTGATGACGTCCGTCATGTTCATGTCGGTGAAGAGAGCGCGGGCTTCCTCGAAGATGTTGATGAACCCGGAGGAATAGGAGACGTCGGCGGTGTCCACGTAGGCCGCATCGGAATCGATCAGCGCGAAATACCGGTTGAACACGTCCACGGTCTTTTCGCTGTAGAAGGAGAGGTACGGCACGTCGTCGTCATCCTTCGAGAGGACGCGGAGCCCGCTCGTCGCGAAGGCCTCCATCGGCCCGACCCATTTCTGCGTGACATAGCCGAGGCGGTCGTTATTCTCCTCGATCTTGCCGTCGCCGTTGAGATCCGCCGCGGCGCCTTCGACCTGGGTGGTCCAGAGATCGTAGGTCCAGCCGCCCTCGCGCACCGTCTCATACGGGAAGGGGAGGCCGAGATCCGTCATAAGCTGCTTGTTGAAGAGCATCACGTCGGCGGATCCGAGGCTGTTGTAGCTGATGTCGCCGTTCATGACGAAGAGCTTGCCGAGGATGGAGAAGCTGCTCCGGGCGTCCTGGCTCCACCACGGGGAATCCAGCGCGACGTACGGCAGGGCGGTGTTCCAGTCGAGGCACAGCATCTGGTTCGCATAGAGGAAGGAGGCGCGGCCGTGCGGGATGACCAGGTCGTACGCGTCGTCACCTGCCCGGATGGAGGTCATGGCGTCGGTCTCATAGTTGTAGTTGGAGGATTCCTCGTACCGGATCGTGACGTCGAAGCGATCGGCGACCATGGAATTGCGCTGATAGATCGCGTCGTTGATCGCCTCGCCGTTCATTTCGTCGGCAGCCATATCGGCGATCCAGCGGGCGTTCTGGCGGATGAGCATGAGAAAGTCGTACCCGCCGTACCCTTCCGCGGGGAGCCCGTCGTAGAGAACGGCCGGATCGAGCGGATCCGCTTCGGTCTCGGGGACTGCCTCCGCCGCCGGAAGATCGCTCCCGACAGTGGCATCGTCCGCCTTGCCTCCGTCCGGGGTCTCGGGATTGCTTCCGGCGCACCCCGCCAGCATCAGCACCGCCAGAACAGCGGCTGCGATTCGCATTTGCCAAGCATGTTTTTTCATTTGCTACCTCCCTGTTTTCGCTCTGCGGGCGGCTCTCGTTCCGGCGGCTGCCGGTTTCGGCCTCCCGTATTCTGTATGCCGGATTTGGTTTTATTTTACCACATCGCGCGCTGCGATGCAAGGGCCGTGATCCGCGTTTCTTCTCATCCTATCCGCTCACGAGAGCGAGGCCATGACGTCGCACTCGAAATTCATGCCCGTGATGCAGCCGCTGCCGCCGTCGTTCATCGTGTTTTTCAGGTAGACCGCGACGATCCGGTTTGCGGGATCAATCCAGAAATGCGTACCGTACGCGCCGCTCCAGCCGAAGGTCCCCACGGGCAGACGGTACGGGTAATCCTTTCCCGTGATGACGCGCACGCCGAGCCCCCACTGCACCGGTCCCGGCATGATCGACTTCGGGACGTGCGGCACGGACATCAGCCGGACCGCCAGTTCGCTGAGGACCCGGTTTCCGCCGATCGCGCCGCCGCCCAAAAGCATTTCCCCGAAGGCTGCGTAATCCGTGAGCGAGGATGCCAGCCCTGCCCCGCCGAGCGGATGCGTCACGGGCGTGCTGCCGTAGACACAGCCTGCGGGCAGATGCACGGCGGCGCCCCGTCCGTCCTTTTTGTCGTGGATCGTGACTAGCCGGGCCCACTGGTCCTCCGTCGGCGCGAAGAAGGTGTCCGTCATGCCGCACGGCCCGAACACCGCCTTGTCGAGGTAATCGGGATAGGGCATGTCCGCGGCAGCCTCGATGATCCTCGCGAGCACGTCGAAGGCTGCCTCGCCGCTGTATTCCGTCCGGCTGAACGGTTCGAAGGCGAAGCCCTGTTCGGCGTACCAGCGGACGGCACGGTCCAGCGTGCGGTCGATCTCTCCGGCGCGGTGCGGCCAGCATGCTCCGAGCAGTTCTCCTCCGAGCAGGCCGGACGTGTGGGTCAGAAGGTGCAGGATCGTGGGCTTCACGGCCAGCGGACGCACCTGCCTGACGGCGCCGTCCTTCACCTCCGCGAGCATACTCTGCGCAAATTCCGGCAGATAGCGCTCCACAGGGTCGTAGAGATCGACGAGGCCCCGATCGTACAGGGTCAGGATCCCGACGGCGGTGACGGGCTTGGTCATGGAGGCCAGCCGGTAGAGGGCCGATTCCCCGACGGGAGTTCCGCCGTCGGGCGAGGTCGTGCCGAAATGTCCGCGGAAGACGGGTTCTCCGTTCTGGGAAACATAAAGGGACGCGCCGGAGAGATTATTCTCTTCCAGATCGCGGGTCATTCTGGACGTCAGAAGCGACTCCAGGACTGACGGATTGATTTTCTTCATCGTTACACCTCGAAAAACAGAATCACAGCATGCTTCTTCCGGTTTGCACAAGCCTCCGGGCGGTGACGTCACGGCTCGGTTTTCCCGCTCTTCGGCTCCTCGGCCGGGGCGGCGTGATTTGCGTGACGGGCGAGATAGGCCGCCTTTTTCCGCGCGTCCTCCACCAGCAGGGAGGCAGAATTGCGGACGCCGCCGATGGATTCCAGATGGTGCCGGAATTCATGGCGCAGAACGCCGCGCAGGAGATTGCGGGCTTCCTCCGCGTTCACATGCGAATAAACCTTGTCAAAGGAGCCCTTGAACATGACGATCTGCCGTATCCCGGAGAAGACCTGATACTGCCCCATGATATAGATGTCATGGTCCCAGGCGTAGTCCGGGATCACCCATGCTTCGGATACGATCACGCCGCCGGTGAGATCCCGGAAAAACTCTTCGGGAAGCTCATCCATCAATTCCGAGACGATCGCCTTATATTCTTCGATACTGATCATGATATCTCCGCCGCATCCGCGCTCAAACCGACCGGATCCGGAACATTCTTGCAGTCCGAGGCTTCTCGAAGCGCAGCACGAATCCGTCTCTCGCGCGCTGCCCTTCCAGACAGAGCTCTTCGCCGGTATCGGCATCCGCCACGAGCCACTTTGTTCCGGGTTCGGCGAACGGGAAGTTCAGGGTGAGTTCCGCCTCGGCGCAGTCCTCCTGACGGAAGGCGAACAGCACGCCTTCTTCCGTCTCCGGATCCAGATAGGCGAACGCGGTGAAGCCCGTCCGCTCGTGCTCCGCATGCCACGGCGTGAGGGGATAAAACTCCTTCAGAAGATACTGCCGGATGCTCTTCCACTCCCGGATGCCCTCACGCAGAGGAGCAAAGTTCTGATCCGGATTCATGACGAACGAGGAAGAGACGTTGAGCACCGGCAGATAGGATGCGCGCCAGATATAGACGTCGGAGGTCTTGCCGCCCTCGAGCTGCCCGGCGGATTCCTTCGTGGACGCGCCGCAGAACGGGATCCAGCGGTTGAAGCCCCAAGACATCGAGAGCCTGAGGGAGGTCCATGTCCGGTCCGCGTCGCTGCGGAGAAGCGGAACGCCCCGGCGCATGGATTCCAGATCGTTCCGGCCGCCGCCCGACGCGCAGGAGTCGACGAAGCCGCATCCGCCGAAGGAGGTCGTCGCGGCGATGATGTCGTCCCACATGCGGTAGTGCGCGTCGATGAACTTGCACTCGGTGATCCCGGCGCGGTCCTCGCCTTCGAGCGCGTCGAGGTGCTTCCAGAGGCCGGCGGGATCGCTGTTGTTGTCCTCGCGGTACATCTCGATCCGGTTTTTCGTCAGCGTGTCCGTGATCTTCCCGAGCGTCCAGCGGTAGCAGTCCGGGTCGCCGATGTTGTTGGAGATCGAACCGACGCCCGGACGGCGGATCGCCCAGCGCGTGTCGTAGCCGTAATTCTTCGCAAGGTTCTCGGGATCCGTGACGCGCTCCGGCTCGAACCAGAGAAGAGTCTTCATCCCGTGCTCCCGCGCGAAGTCCGTCGATTCGCGGAAGGTATCGCCCGGCCATTTCTGCGGATCAAAGGTCCAGGTCCCGACGGTCCCCCACCAGTCGCTCTCCGGCGAAGAATTGTCCGGGGCGGCGTACCATCCGGCATCCATCCAGCGGAAGTCGACCTTGACGTCCTCCGCGAGCATCTTTTCGAGACTGCGCCGCCAGGTGAAGTGCCGCTCCGAGATCGAACCGTCGGAGTTCGGGAGCCCCGTATCGCCGGACAGGCAGCAGGTGGAGAAGGGTTCGAGCGGATCCCCGGCACCGTCCGCCTTCGGAAGATTGTATTTTACGAACCAGCTGCGCCAGAGATTCGTCGCATACTGCTCGTCGCGCACCGTGTACGGAATCGTCACGAACAGCGCGGTCCGGATCTTTTCTCCGGGCAGGAGTCTGACGGAGAGGTTGTTGACGGAGCGGAGCCGGACGGCGGTCGCGTCTTCCTTCGCGGAAAACTCCGCCCTCCATGTTCCCGCCCAGCCGATGGCAAGCAGGACGCCGCCGTCCCCGGCTTCGAGGTTGAAATAGGGGAAGTTCACATGCGTCGCGCGCCCGCTGTTCGATTCAAACACGGCGGGGGTGTCCGCGAGGTTCAGGGAATAGGGACGGTAAGCCGACACATGATCGCCGAGGATGCCCTTCAGCGTCGGGTATTTCCCCTCATAGGAAAGCACGGTATGGACATCCGTGAGGACGGGGGACGCTTCGTCTCCGGTGTTCTCAAACCAGACCGTCCACTCGGACGCGCCGTAATCGGAATTATGCGCGGCTTTGAGCGTCAGCGTGAGTCCGCCCGGCACGGAGAACGTGCGGAAACAGGTGGTCTTCGCGCCGTCCGTCGTGTCTGAAGAATCCGTAAGGACGAGCGGATCGCCGAACCCGCGGTAGACGGTACCGCCGAAGGTGAAGCAGAACGGAAAGCGCGCGGGGTTTTCCATCAGGGCGCGGAACCATGCGGTCGCCGCGGGATTCGAATAGTCTCTCTTCATAGACGCCTCCTTTGCCTATGCCGTGAATCATCTGTTTTCATGCGATCCGCAGAGTGATCGGTTATCCTGTTTGATCCCGGGAACGGCCTCCCCGGAAAATTCGGATCACTCCCGCACCGTGACGCTGCTTCCGTCTCTCAGAACGACCGTAAATTCCGACGCGCCGAAATCGTCGGACGCCTCGACGGACCGGACAGGGGGATTGCCGTCGGCGTAGGGACAGAGAACGGTCACGACCCTGTGCGGCTTGCGGAAGCGGAACGTGTTCAGCACCGTCGGGACGGCGTAATGCTCGACGTCGCCGATGCCGAACTTCGGCAGCCAGCCCTGAAATTCGGGGGTCTTGACGCCGCGCCAGACCTGCATGCCGCCGCAGGAAGAGGCGACGGTGACGCCGACGCCGTCTCCGAAGGTGTTGTGCACAGAGCGGCAATCCAGCACCGTCGGATTGTCGTGCAGGTGCCAGATCAGCTCGCAGCTGTGCTCCTCCTCGGCTTCAAAGCGGTCGACGGAGACGAACATCGGCGGCAGAGCGGGTTCTCTCTTCAGAAAGATCAGCTTTCTTGTGTGACGCACCCGGATCTTGCCGGGCCCGTAGCCCTCCTCATACGAAGCTTCGGCCGTTTCACGGGTCTCGCCGATCTCAAAACGGACATCCGCTTTTTTGTGGATATCCTCCGGCGACCAGCGGTAACCGTCGCGTCGGTTCTGATCGAAGCCGTCGATACGGGCGGTGTTGTGCCCACGGGTGGAGAGCACATAGCGGCGCATTTCCGATGTGTCATAATCGAAGGTCCCGGCTTCCGGCATCAGCTCGTGACCGAAAGCCCAGAGCTGCACGCTGAGCTTGTCCTCGTGCTGATGCGCCTTTCCGAAGGGGGAGGCGTCCATATACGCCCAGAGGGCATCCTTCTCCCAGGAAGACCGGAATATGACCATGCCGCTGTATTCCAGCAGCAGCGATGTGTATGCCGGCGGCTTCCCTTCCGCCCTCTCCGAGGCAAAATAGCGGAAGTCCTCCCGGTCGGGCAGATAGAGCAGCGCGGCCCTCAGCGTCTGTGCGGCGTCTTCCCTGCCGCTGTCGTTGACCGCCGGGGTGCGAAAATCGGGGGCGGCGATCTTCGGGTAGACGGCGTACATCCGCGCAAGCCCGTCGAGCAGATACCGCGGCACCTCGCTGCCGTGCAGACGGATCATATCGACGACATCTTCGTAGTTGCCGACGCAGACCTGATGATAGCCGGGCGTGAGTTCATACTGCATCCCGTCGGGATAGACCTGCGCCGCGATCTCTCCTTCCAGCCTGCCGTGGGCGTATGCCAGCCACTCTGCGCTCTCCCGGAAGAAGGGGTAGAAAAGTCCGATGCGGGCGAGACCGTGCATCTCCATGATCAGCCAGTTGTTGGAGGTGCAGAAATTCCTCAGCCGCCAGCCGTGTTCCCAGATCGATTTGCAGAAAACGGTGAGCGTCTCATCGTCGACGGCATCGAGGAAGGCATGGATCACATACGTCCATCGCTTCACGCGCAGACCGGCTTCGATCGTGCGCCAGCATATTGTGGCGAAGCCGCTCTCGTTTTCGGGGACCTGCGCCTGGATCGCCCAGCTCATGAACTGCTTTGCCCATTCGGCGGGGATCGCCTCATCGCCTGTGAGAATGTATTCCTCGGCCATCGAAACCCATTCCGGGTGGCGATTCAGCTGCCAGGGCCATTCGCAGTAATTGTTGTAGGTCGGATTCGCGCACCAGTCGATCGTCTCGCCGAAGGTATAGGGGACCCGGCAGGAGACGAAGGTATGCCGCATCGCCATCCGGGAGGCTTCCGCGATTCGATCCGCCTGCGGTTCGAGTCTCTCCTTTTCGCCGCGGAGGTACCGGTCCGGTTGAAGAGTCCGGCGGACGTATGCGGCAAAGCGTCGCTTCGCTTCGTCCAGATCTCCTTTTTCGGCGAGATCGGCAAGCTCTCCGAGCGTGGGGACGGTGCTGTCGAGACATTCGGTAAAGAATTTGAAATCGGTCAGACGGGTGTTTTCCATGGCATGTATCCTCTTTTCCTGTGACAGATTTGTTCTGCCCGATGCGCAGGGCCCGCCGCACCGTTCAGCGTGGATTCCGCGCCGCGGGACCGCAGAGACTGTTTTTCTTCCCTTTCCGGCTGTCGACCCGGATACGGTTCCGGTGGATGTTCATCCGGAAGAGATCCTTGACCGAGCATCCGGCGCGTCCCGAGGAAGCGCAGGCGCACGCACAGGCGCAGGACGAAGCGCAGGCACAGGACGACGCGCAGGAGGACGCGCAGGACGAAGCACAGGACGAATGGTGCGACGAGCTGCCGGAATGCGGGGAGGAGCGGGGATGGCTGACGGGCACGTTGATCACATTGACGCGGATATAGGTATCCGGGGAGCTTCCGTAGCGGTAAGTCCCCGCCCGCGTGTAATTCTCCGGCTTTTCGATCTCGCTTTCCTCAACGACTTCCTTGCTTTTGACCATGTCGCGTCCGCAGTAGGCGCAGACATCCTTTCCCTCTTCCCTCGTTCCGCCGCAGCCGGGGCAGGTCTCATAATACTCGATCTTGGTACGGACGATCTTCTTTTCCGTCGCGTTTTCGGATCCGAAGCCGGTCCCGCCGGAGATCCATTTCACGAATCGGCGGATGAGATGGATCGGGACCGCGACGATCATCGCGATAAACCCAAGGCCGAAGAGACCGCCGACCACATCCGTGAATCCGGGGGTATCGCCGCTTCCGCCGTCGTATTCACCGTAATCGGTATATCCCTTCTCGTTCTGTTGCCGGTCTTCGGCAAAGAGGAAGGCGTCGCCCGGATAAACGACCGACATGGTATACCGGTCGCCCGCCCGAAGAGACGCGGAAAAGACCAGGTAACCGTCCTCCTGCACGCAGTCCGGCTGCCAGGCTCCGGCTTTCTCCGCGTTCCAGCGGACGGTGAGCGCGTCGACGTCCATCCCGTCGAACCATGCGGGCGTAAAGGTATATACCGTTTCCCCCGCGACCCACTTGTCGATCTGATACATGTGATCCTGCGTCATGGAGAAATCGATGCTGACCGTCTCATCCTCGCCGTAAGGGCGGTCCAGCCAGATAGCGAGCGTGCTTCCGTTGTCTTCGATATGGTCGATGACGGCGCAGAGCGGCGTGATATTCTCGTGGTAATCGTTCGGCACGCCGAGGTCGATCCATTCGAGTTCGCCGATGGAGTCGTCCAGCACCTTCCAGTCGATATGATAGGTCATCTCCAGCGAGGCGTCCTCGTTCACATCCACGGTGATTATAAAATCCAGGATCTCGTCGGTAGCCGCGGCGAGCACGGGTTCGGCGGCCATGACCGCGCCCAGCAGGATGAGCGCCGCGAACAGGAAGGCGCCGAAGATCTTTCTGTTATTCTTCAACATCAGCAATACCTCCTGAGCGGGCACGTGCCCGTCATCTCGGCAGAGGCATCGCGGCGGGCAGCGCAGGCGGCGCTTTCCCAGATGGTCTGCCAGTCATCTTTCAGCATATTGCCGAGCGGCTCGTCGGAAAGCCAGCTCTGGCACGGCACCACATTGCCTCCCGGCGTGACTGCCATGTTGGACAGGCATGCGCCGCAGGACGGCGACGGGATGTTCAGCTCGTCGAAAACGCTCTGAGCGATCCATCCCGGAGAGGTGAAGGCGATCTCCATGCCGTTCTCATGGCAGTATGCCACCGCTTCGCGGAGGATCTGTTCCAGCTCTTCGCCGCTCAGCTGCAGGCGTTCGGAAGCCTCCCCCGCCGCGTTCCCGGTCGTGATCAGGCCGGAGCATGTCACGTAGATCACGCCCTTTTCGCGGAGATAGGCCAGCGTCCGGAGATAATCCCGGTTCAGGGTGCAGAGCGGGGTGTTGATGCTCACGGAGAGCCCCTCCGCCAGCGCGTTGTCGATGGCCGCCGCCGTTTCGTCAAAGTGCGCCGCCCCCACCAGCTGCTCGTGCACCCGGCGATCGTGGGAATAAAACGTGATCTGCACGCTGTCGAGCTCCGCTTCCCGGAGAGCGCGGCAGTATTCCTTCGTGAGGCGGATGCCGTTGGTGTTCAGGCGGGAAATGAACCACCGCGCATAGCGGATCAGCTCGATCAGATCCTCGCGCATCGTCGGCTCGCCGCCGGTGAACGTCACCTGCGGGATCCCCGCTTCGCGGCATTTATCGAGGATTTCCTTCCAGGATTCCGTCGAAAGCTCCTCCTCCCCGGCATGGATCTGATCCGCGGCGTAGCAGTGCACGCATTTCTGATTGCAGTGCCACCTTCCGTTCTTCGTCATGGCGCTCACCATCAGATCCATGCGGTGCGGCGCTTTCATGGCTTCGGCGTATTCCCCGATGCTCATATAGTGGACGTCGGTCGTCACTTCCTCGCGGTACGCGATCTGCCTGATCGTCCGGTAGATCGTCCCGATGTCCCTGACGATGCGCTTCTTCGAAAAGACCGGAATGATCTGCTTTACATGAAGGGCTGTCTGATCGAGGATATGACGGATGTCTTCCTCGCCGATCTCACGCCCGTCATAGCGGTTCGTTTCCCGGATCATTTCCGCCAGCATGACGGCCCAGGCAAAGTTCACCGGGACGATATCCGTGCCGTTGATGATGGCGATGCTGGGGTTGAGCGCATTCTCTTCCTTTTTCGGCGGAATGAGATGGATCCGGATCACGCCCGGTCCGTTCGGATTCAGCGTCGTATGGAGGACCTCGCAGAAGGTCTCGTCCATATATGCGTTGATCCGCCGCACGGTCTTCGTTTTTCTGAACAGCTTCGGTACAGGAATCATCTTTTGGGTACTCCTTTTTCCATCTTCCGCGTATGCTTTGAACTCCGATTCACCGGGGCTTCCCGTTCTTCCGGGGCTGAGAGACCGTCAGCGCCGCAGCTCGATCAGCTCCGGCCGGAACGCTTTCATTTTCAGCCGGAGGATGCGGCTGTCCGCCTCCGCTCCGGTTTTCACTTCCGCGATCCCCGGGACGATATCCGCCGCCGTCATCGGCTCGGAAAGGCGCAGAACGACGTCCTCCGTTTCCTCGTTGAAGGAAGAAACCGCAGCGAGCAGCCATCCTTCCCGTTCATATACCGAACAGTAGACATGCTCCGTTTCCGGCACCACGGGGCATCCTTCTTCCCAGTAGGGATGCCAGACCGCGTCTCCGGAGCCGAAGGCACACAGCTTGTTCCAGTACGGCGAGATCGTCTCCACGGCTCCCCGCCCGCCGCTCGGACGCGGAAGCACATCGTGGATCAGGGACAGGGACGCCGCTTTTTCGATCGGCATCCGGTCATCCGTATAGGCGAGCATCTGGGGAAAGAGACCGAGATTCTTGCCCATGTATTCCGTGCGGAAAGCGGGCAGATTGAGGAAACCGAGGAAACTCTCCTTCAGCTTTTCCTGGATGCTCTCTCCGTTGAAAAAGCTGTCGGCAAAAGCGAGGGTCGGCGCGAGCAGGCAGGAGCTCTGATGCGTATCGATGATGCCGCCCATGCCGTGGACCAGCTCGTAGAGGTCCCTGACGTGCCGGCGGACGGCAAAGATCGGATACGTGGCGTGACGCGTGCCGTCCGGCGCCGTATAGCCGCATCCGTGCTGCGCATTGGCACATGCCCACGGAACATAAGTGCCGTCCGTGTAGATGCCGTCGAGGTCGTAATGCTCCATGGCAAAGCGCACCCGTTCGCGCATGCCGGCTGCATATCCGCCCGCATAGCAGACCATATAGGCCCGCTGACAGGGGTTGTGCCGCTGCCATCCTCCCGTAAAATGCCCGAAGGGGTTTTTCAGGAGGTAATCGTCCTTCTTCTCATGCCATTGCGGCGCATTGGTGGGGTATTCATAGCCGAAATACGCCATGACCCGGATCCCGCGGCGGTGACATTCCCGGACGCAGGTCCGAAACCGCTCCTCCTCGACTGCCTGCCCGTAATTCTGCATGGCGCTCCAGGATTCGTGGAAAATCAGCCAGTTGACGCCGCATTTCCGGTAGTGATCGAGCAGCGTTTCGCCGTGTTCGTCCGGAGCGAGCAGCCGGTCGTCGCAGGTATAGGTCTCGTGCACGATCCGGAAATCCATCCGGTCGCGCCGCTGCTCCTTCACGGGCGTCGCCTGGATGCCGAAGACATAGTCGACCGGTCCGAGGGCGTCTCCCCAGCTGTCCTCCCGCCCGGTCCATGCCCGCGGCCTGCGTTCGAGCAGATTCCAGCGGAGCACCCGCCCGTTTCCGTCGGACGTCAGGGAAACACACGGAGTTCCCGGATCCAGCTCGACATTCTCGTCCGCCTCCGCGGCAATGCCGAGACCGCCGAATTCCCAGCCCGCCCAGAAATAGGGCTTGAAGGGACACTTCACGCCCTCCGCCGGGACCGCGCCGCTGGCCAGACCGTCATACTGCTCGGTCGGCCAGTAGTGATAAAGGCCGGAACTCTCCTCCGTCAGCGGGAACGTCATCGATAAGCCGTTCAGCACGACCGGACTGACGCCCCAGAAGCTCCAGTACGGAATGATGCTCATGGCCATCTCGAGAAATCCGTCGTACTCCACGGTCCAGCGGATGTTCACGAGAATGTTGCCGGCGGACGCGCAGACGGTAAAAACGGCTTTGTCTTCCGCTTCGGAAACCGGCAGGAAGGAGATCTCCCGGAATTCTGCCTCCTCGCCGTCAAAAAGAGCGTGAAGCGCAGCCGGCGCGGAGAGGATCTCCCTGCCCGCCGTGCGGATGGACACGGGCAGGAGGGAATGATCCCAGATATACTCCCTGCCCCATACTTCCGCGACCGCTTTGCAGCCGCTGATCTTCAATTTCACGGGCGTCCACGGCGCCGGAACCTTTGATGACATATCCTGTCCTCCGTTTCTTTCATCATCGGATGCCTGATACTGTCAGATATTATACCACACCGTTCCTCCGAAGTCAAATCCTTTTGTCCCCGCGCTCTTTTCGGAGACGGGATGCGGCGGAAAGCGGCAATGAATGCGAAAAACCGGACAGGGGAACCCTCGCTTCCCTGTCCGGTCTCGGTTATGTGCGGAATCCTCTCTCGTCCTTCACGACGGGAATGCTCTTCACGTCCATGTTCTCGATCCGCACAAATGTCCCCCGCTCGACGGCGAGGATCACCTGATCGATCTGCTCTTCGCTCCCCTGGATCTCCATCACGACGCTTCCGTTGTATTCATTGCGCACCCAGCCGGTGCAGCCGTAAAGCTCGGCGGCATGGCGCGCGCGATAACGGAATCCGACGCCCTGCACCGCGCCGGTAAAGACAATGTGTCGGCGGATCGTGGAATCCGATTTCATGGTCATATCCTCCCGAAAGCTGTATTGGATGAAGAAACTGCCGCATGCCGCGAAGCTCCGCCGGACGCGGGAAAGGAACGCGCACCCCAAGCCGTCAGGCCCGCGTGAAGCTGCCGAGCAGGATGTCGCCCTCGTCTTCGCAGGTCTTGACCGCGCGCACGGCGGCAATCTGCTTTTCCGGATGCGGGTCCGGCACGGCGATGCGGTACCAGGTTTCCCCGCCCCGCCGGATCGGAAGCGTCGTGTAGGAGACCTCGGCGAGCTTGCTGTCGAACGACCAGGTATCGCGCTCCGCGAGCCTGCCGTTGTCGGGGATGTTCCCCTGGTAATAACGCTCCCAGACGCGGTCCCTGCCCGTGATGTTCAGGCCGTAGACCAGCGGGATCCGGACAATCTCCCCGTCTTCGTACTCCACTTCGTAGCGGCCGATGGTGTCGCGCTCCACCTGCATCGGAACGCTGGACAAATACTGATAGGGCCGCTCGATCGTGGACGTATGTTCGATGAGGAAATGCGGCCCGGCGAGCGTTTTGCGGTTGCAGGTCCGGTACATCTCCTCAAAAACGGCGTCGATGTATTCCGGGAATCGCGCGTCGTCCCAGGTCTCGTCCCAGAACATCCGCACGCCCATGAACAGCGAGAGGAAGACGCCGTTGCGCTGGAGGGTCGCGTCCTCGAGGCTCGACCAGTGGGAAGGAGAACCTCCCCCGGCGCCCTGGGCAAGACGGCGGTTCCAGTCGAGGAAGTTGACCGGGGCGAAATTGCCGTACCAGAGCGTGATGCCGCGCCGGTTGAACTCGTCGTCGAAGTACTCCGCGATGCTCCAGTACCAGTGATGGGCGATGACATCGCGCGGGATCCGGTCGATGGCGCGCCAGGTAGCCGGCCGCGTGATCTCCAGGGTGCCGTCGGGACGGCGTTCCCGCAGTTCGGAGCCGCCGAAGTGCTCACCGTTCAGTCCGATGGCGTCCAGCACCTTTTCCGCCCAGAACATGGTGCGGATCCCCCGCTCGGCGAGCCAGTCGTGGATCTTCGTGAGATCGTCGGCGTAGATCCGATCGGCGGCTTTCCCCCGGCAGCGGGGGCAGATGCCGATGGAGTAGTACTCGTCGTGGCCGATGTGCATGATCTTCGGCCGGAAGACGTCGACGACCTCCCCGAGCACGTCGAAGACCAGCTTGTAGGTATCGGGATTCGAGGGACAGTAGACGTCCGGCCAGGCGTCGTCCGACCGTTCCGCAAGCTCGGGATGCGGCATCAGGAGGTAGTCGGCGTGGGACAGCGTGGGGCACTCCGGGATGACCTCCAGCCCGCGGTCGCGGCAATACTGAACGAGACCGCGGACGGTGTCCTGCGTCAGCCAGCGGCCGCCGCCGTTTTCGAAGTGGATGGAGTTCTTGGTCCAGGGATAGGTCTTGTTCTGGATCTCGTTGGCACGGTCGGGATACCGGTTCATCTCCCGGCAGTAGTCGATCCACGCGGCGTTGATCTCCGGGTGCTTCCGATACTCCATCGCGCCGCCCACCTCGATGATGATCGTGTTGTAGCGCAGGGAGAGAAGCAGATCGACCGTGCGCGTAAAGCTGTCGAGATCGTCCGGCGCGGGCATATAGACCTTCAGGCCGCGGAACGGGCACCGGGGCAGATCCCAGAGCAGGCCGCGCCGCACGCTCTTCCCGTCTTCGGAGGCCTCGGCGTCCTGCAGGATCGCATACGCGCCGTAGATCAGTCCCCGGAGATTGTCGGCGTAAACGCGCACGTCGCGCTCCCGCGTATCGACGAGAAAGCTGTCTTCCAAGCGATCCCGGTCGGTATGGAAGACGGTACGCGCATCCCGGAGGACGTCTTCCGGAATCGGGCAGATGAATTCCATGCTGCGGTAGAAGCCGTCGGGCGCGGTGGGAAGCCGCTTCACCGCCTCTGCCAGCACCGGATTCTCCGGCAGGGCAAAGGGAGCGAAGGCGGCGGCGCCGTCGGTGATGCGGAAGGTATGGAGAGATGATAACATGGGAGGGACCTCTTTTTCTGTATGATCTTATGGGACCGCGGGGATCAGCAGTTTCCCGGACAGACAAAGCGCAGCTTCTCCCGCGCGATGTCCGCCAGGCGGTAGACAAGAGCCGGAGACGTCGCCGCCCGATCGGTCATGCGAAAGCGCGGGAAGAACCGGGATACGTGGAGCGGGATCTCCCCGCCGATCGTGTTTCCGTCCCGGTCTTTGAGATCCGCGATCCAGCCGGACAACGCCCGCATTTCGTCCTCCGAATCGTTCTCCCCCGGCACGATCAGGGTGGTCAGCTCAACATGGCAGAGCTGCACGGCGCGGGCGATGAAGGCCTTTACCGCTTCGAGACTGCCGCCGAGGACGCCGTTGTAATAGCGCTCCGTGAATCCCTTGAGATCGATGTTCATCGCGTCGATGTGAGGGCCGAGCGCCTCGAGGACCGGCAGCTCCGCCGTGCCGTTGGTGACGAGGACGTTCAACAGCTTGTGCCGATGCGCGAGCTCTGCGGTGTCCCGGACGAATTCCCAGCCGATCAGGGGTTCGTTGTAGGTGAACGCGATGCCGATGCTGCCGTACGGACGGTACCGCAGCGCGCACCGGACGAGCTCTTCCGGCGTGATGGTTTCCGCTTCTTCGCGGAGCCGCATTGCCTCCGCCGACCAGCTGATTTCGTGATTCTGGCAGAACGGGCAGCGCAGATTGCACCCGTAGCTGCCGACGGAGAGGATCGTGCTTCCCGGATGGAACCGGCTGAGGGGCTTCTTTTCGATGGGATCCAGCGCGAGCGAGGTGATCTTCCCGTAGTTTTCCGCCCACACCTGACCGCCGTCCGCGATCCGCGCGCCGCAGAACCCGCGCTTCCCTTCCGGGATCTCGCAATGCCGGAAACAGACTTCGCACCGTGCCATGATCGCCTCCGTCAGGTGTGTCTGACAACCTCGAAACGCTCGAGGCTGACCTTTTCCTGCGGGCCGATCCCCGCTTTCCGCCGTGCGATGGAAACCTGCTCTTCGGCCGTATCCACGCCTTCGAGATCGGGCAGCAGCAGTCCGCGGCGCGTTCCCCGCGTCACGCTCACGCCGTACCGTTTGACGTCGAGCTGCGCTTCGGATTCGATCTTTTCCGGCTCGCCGAGCACATCCACCGAGATTTCGAGGTATGGAAGCTCGTCCGGGCGGATCGGTTCGAAGCGCGGGTCGCGGGAGGACGCGCTGACGGCGTTCGCGATGATCTCCTCGGCCAGATTCTTCCTCGTCGGCGCGATAGTCCCGATGCAGCCGCGCAGCTGTCCCTGCTTGTGGATCGAAACGAACGCGCCTGCCCGCGTATGGAGCAGCGGATCGGGCAGATCGGCCGGAACCGGGAGCACCCTGCGCGTCAGCACATAGCTTTCGACCGAATCCCACGCCAGACGCACCCAGGGATCGCATCCTGCCCGGCATTCGGCGAGGCGTTTTTCTTCTCTTTCCCGCCGCAGATTCAGAAACCGTCGGTTGGCGTCCGCCTCTCCCGGATGAAAAGCGCAGATCCCGTAGCCCACGCCCGTCACGTCCTCATGGGAGAAGACCTCCGCCTTCACGGATAATCCGTCGAACGCGCCCGCCATGATGACGAAGGAGCGGTGACCGCACTCCGCGGCGCGTTCGCAGAAGGTCTCGCCGAAGTCAAACAGCTCCCCGAAGGCGGCGCGTCCGCAGACGTCCATGATCCGGCGGTCGTATTCGACCCCTTCCGGCGCAAAACCGTAGGGACCGTATTCCTGCAGCTTGTGGGACAGATCGCCGCTCGCGACGAAGACGGTCCGGCGTCCGGTGTTTTCGACGGCATTCCGGATGAGCTGCCCCAATCGATAGTGATCCTCGAGCGGCAGACCGGAGAGACCGATGCGGACGATCTTCGGAAGCGGACGGTCCCCGTATGCCTGCCGGAGGAAAACCAGCGGCACCATCGTGCCGTGATCGAGCGCCGCATCCCGCTCCCCGTCACATCCGGCGGGAAACTCCTCGGCATCGGCAAGGGCGGCGATTTCGCGCACAAGCTCCTCGTCATATTCGACGGCAAAACGCACCTCCGGAGCCCGGAACTGCGCAAAGGATCCCTCGGCGACCGTCCCGGGGGAGATGTGGAAATAATCCCGGTACATCACGGCATGCGGACTGGTAATGAGGATCGTCTCCGGCTCGAGCGCCGCGATCTCCTCCGCTGCCCGGGCATACGCCGTGCGGGTGGTTTCGATCTCATCCTCTCCGCCGCGCCCGACTTCGGGGACGATCAGCGGGGGATGGGGGACCATATAAGCTGCAAGAACGGACATGGCAAGCGCCTCCCTGAAAGCGGCCTCCCGGCTGCGAGTTCGTGTTACGATTTCAAATGCTTCGGAATCCTGTCGCGGCACGTCATGGAATACAGATCCGCGTCGCTCATCCGAAATTCAAGGCGAACGGGCCGCTCCGCGAGGGCCGCGGGATCGCGCTCAAACGGAACGGGACGGGACAGGGAATCTCCGAACAGGCAGCCGGAATCATACCCTTCGAGCGGGCTGCCGGCTTCGTCGCAGATCCGCAGCCGCACGTATCCCTGCGCGGACGTGGAGAAATTCAGGCTGAGACCGTCCGCGCCGAGGATGACGGGACTGGTCAGGACCCTGCCCTCGCGCCAGGGGCTGTGCCACGACCAGAATCCGTCCTGACGAATCGTGTATCGGCGCAGGGCGGTGGGACGGTACCGGTAGTTCTCCGTGGCGTACAGCGAGATCTCTTCATCGCCGGAGAGCGGATTGCGCGTTTCGGCAAATCCGTAGGACATATAGGTGCTGCCGTATGTCCAGACCCCGCTCCTCTCCGGACCCGGACGCAGGAACGCCTCTTCTTCCCTGCGGAAATGGATGCCGTCCCGCGAGCACATCAGCATGGTGTCGGTCACGGCGGTGCCGCCGCGTCCCTCTTCTTCGATCAGGCCCATGCGCATTGCACGGTCCGGCAGCGCGAGCACGCTCTCCGCATCCGTTCTTCTCTCGATGTACCGCGCCGGCCAGCCGATATAGATCTGCGGAGCGCGCGGGTACAGCATGATGTTGTTGGTGTACATCTGGAAATCCGGCGCGTCCGGTCCGTAGCTGACGGGGCCCTCTTCCGTCCAGTGGACAAAGTCTTCGCTGACGGCGTGCAAAATGTCCCGCACGATGCCTTCCGCGTTTCTCTCCGGACCTCCGTCGGCCTGACGCACCGGATGGAAGGAGCGGTAATAGAGCTCGTATCTCCCCGCGAGCGGATTCCAGAAACAGGTGTTGAGCGAGTCGAAATGACCCTTCTCGATCACCGCTCTTCCGGTCTCCGAGAAATGGACGCCGTCAGGGCTGGTGTAAAGCATCAGACCCTTGCGGTATTCTCCGCACAGTCCCTTGTATCGTTCCTCAGGCGGACAGGAAGGATTGCCGTCGAGGAAAATGAAGATGTTGTCCATCTCCCGCGCGAAGAGAATATTGTTTTTCAGGCTTCCGCCGCAGGCGACGATCCCGGTCTCGGGACGGGTGAAGCGAAGCCCGTCGGCGCTTTCCGCATAGCAGAAACGGCCGAGATTCCCGCTGATCCGATGTCCATCCGCGTCTCTCTGATCGCTGGCTCCCCGGTAATACAGACGATACAGGAGCCCGTCCCGGAACATCTGGAAATACCCGCTGGTGCAGCCCTCCCAGGGCTTGTCGCACACAAACACGATCTCCTCCGTCCGCGGCGTGTGCATGGTCACCCGGATGCCGCTCTGTTCCTCCATGAGGTGCTCGTCCCAGAAGACTTCCCGGAAAGGCAGCCGCCCGACCGTTCCTTTGCTGTTGTCCATGATTTCCACCCTTTCCTGTTGCGTATGATTTGACGATTTCATCTTGCGATTGCCTGTGTGTTCCGCGCGGTCCGCAAACCGATGAGAGCGGATCGCGGCACGGAGACGCCGCCGTTATTGACGCCGGACCGTCTGCCGCTCCACAACGATGCGGGTATAGAGGATCGCCGCGATCGTCAGGATCAGCGACAGGCATGCCAGGACCTGCTGTCCGCGGATGGGCAGACCGAAGACGCGGTTTCCGTTCGCCTGTACCGCCGCGAGGATCCGGCTGCCCGCAAGGGACGCGGCAAAACCGACAAGCCCGCCGACGGACGCCTTGATCGCCATTGCCTCCGAGAAGACCTCCCGGTCCGTGTAGCTGTAAACGATGTTGAAGGAATTCTGATTGGAGCCGGCAAGGCTCACGTTGTATAAAACGGAATAGAGGATGATGAGCCACCAGGTCCGGGGCGCTGTGAAAATATTGACGGCGAACGCAGCCGCGGCGATCCCCAGCGCCAGACGGAAGCCGCGGGCGTAGGACGTGCGGTCGGAATAGCGGCCGAAGGGCTTCGAGACGGCGAAACGGCAGAGATTCGCCCCGGTGTTGATGAGCTGGACCGCGCCGACGGACAGAGCCAGATCCACGGTCTTATAGGTGCCGAGGAAGCCGACGGAGGCATAGCGCGCAGCCTCCCAGAGACAGACCATGACGACGACATGCCGAAAATCCGGCACGCCGACGGTCCTGCGCAGCACTTCCCGAAGCGTGTGGCGCGGCTCCCGCTCTTTTTCGTCCTCCGGCCGGATGAGCCAGAGACAGACGAAATTGCAGGCGTTCAGGAACAGGATCAGTCCGGCGAGAAGGAGGAATCCGCCCCGGAGGTTCCCGCCGTTCTCGAACCGGTCGAACGCAAAGCCGACCGTGAGGGTGAAGACGATCCCCGAAAGCAGGGAGATCATTTCCTTGACGGCGGAATACTCCCCGCGCTTCTTCGGATCCACGTAGCTGTTCGCCCAGCGGAAGATGAGGGAGCTGACGAGATACTTTGCCGCGAAGCCGCCGAGCATGCAGATCACCGCGGCAGCAGCCTTTCCGCGCCCGGTGAGGGGGAGAAAGGGGACGAGATACACGGCGAAGAACAACAGCTGACTGAGGGTGTCGGAGACCAGGACGGTCCGCTTCACGCTGCAGATCCGCGCGAGAAGGGGGATTGAGAACAGCTGGAACAGGAAAGAAAGCGAGATGAAGGAGGCGACGACCCCCACCGCCGCGTCCGACATGCCGATTTCCTTGAGCAGCTTGGCGAGAAACGCGTCGGTCACGAGAATGGCCGTGAAATACTCGAAGGCGCACTGCGCCGTGTATGCGTTTCGGGAACGCCGGTATTCCCGGGAATCAAAGAGACTGTCTTCCAAAAGGAGACCTCCGAGGGCAAGTGCTTTTCGTCTCTATTATAATCGTTCCGCAGCGGATTTGCAAGGGGAAACGCAGATTTCGGCTTCGGGATGCGTTTTTTCACCCTCATACGGCGCGCGATCCCGGATGCATCCGCAAAACTGACAGCTTTTTTTGAACAGAATTATAAAAATCAATTCCCATTGATTGACAAGGCCCGCAGAACTGTGGTATAATAGTTCAGGCCCGACGGAGAACGCCGGGAATCGCCAAATCATTTTCATCACTTTATTCACTGTGATACGCGCTGAACAGCGCAGAGGGAGCATCACCATGAAAAAAATCATCAGCCTGCTTCTCGCCCTGATCCTCGCGGCGGGATGCCTATCCGTCATGGCCGGCTGTTCGGAAAACGGAGCCGACGACAAAAAAGATGAAACGCCTCAGGCAGACGGTACGCCGACCGATGGCCAGGAAGAAGAAGAAACCGAATGGATCGATCCCTTTGCCGACACGGATTTCGACGGGCGCTCGTTCCGCGTCTCTTCCTCCATCGATGAAAACGACGCAACAAACGCCGACTATCTGATCCGCGGCTCCGGCGAGCTGAACGGCGAAGCGGTCAACGACGCCGTCTTCAACCGGAACCAGAAAATCGCCGAGCTGCTCAACATCAAGTTTGATTTCACCGAAACCTCCTTCACCGTCGGCAGCGCCGAAGGCGACGTCAAGAAACTCGTGGTGGCCGGCGACGACGCGTTCGACGTCGTGATCAACGATATCCGCGCGATGGCGAACCTGTCCCGCGACGGTTACATCCACAACATCTACAATGCGCCCGTCATCGATTTCGATCAGAAGTACTGGTACACCGAGGCGATGCGGGATTTGCAGTTTATCGAGGGCGGTATGTACCTGCTCATCGGCGACTACTTCACCGACGCGCTCCAGTCCTGCCACTGCCTGTACCAGAACAAGGACATCCTGAACGACACCTATCAGGATCCGAACTACATCACGAACATCGTGTTCGACGGAAAATGGACCTATGACGCCATGATTTCCGTGATCGAGCAGACCCATCAGGACCTGAACGGCGACGGACAGATGAAGCAGGGCGAGGACCGCTTCGGCTTCACCTGCTGGGGCCGCTGGGGCTCCATGATCCCCTTCCTCATCGCGACCGACATCCAGTTCATCGAACGCACGGACGAAGGGCCGAAGTTCTGCTTCAACAACGAGCGCTCCGTCGAGATCCTCGACAAGATGATCCAGCTCTTCAACCACACGGAAGGCTCGCACTATGACCTCGCCGATGCCTCCGTCGCCACGCTCCAGACGCTCTTCTCCAACAGCCTGACGACGCTGGTCGGCTACAACCGCCTCGGCGACCTGTCCAAGTTCCGCGAAGTGGAATTCCAGATGAGCGCGCTTCCCTATCCGAAGCTCAACGAGGAACAGGAACACTACGTCACCTCCATGCATGACACGAGCGAGATCGGCGTCCTGCTGATGACCCTGCCGCTCGATTCGATGGAATATGTCTGCACCGTTCTGGAGGTCTGCGGCCGCGAAACGAACCGCATGGTCATCCCCGAATGGTATGAAAACGGCCTGAAGGTCAAGTACGCGAACGGTCAGGACGACGCGAAGATGATCGACCTCATCCACGACGCCATCACCAGCCCCTTCGCCCTCGCCTACGACCAGGCTCTCTCGAACTTCATGATGAGCTCGAGCTTCTCCACGCCGCTGTCTAACGACAATCCCGACTTCGCCTCCAACTACAAGAAGAGCGAGAAGGTCGGCAACAAGGCGCTTGACAAGGCATACAACAAGTTCGCGGAAAACCTCGCAAACGGCAACTGATCCTCTCCGGGCTCAGGTTTGTGATCCGCTTTGAATGCAAAAATGGCACGAATCGTCGAAAGGTTCGTGCCATTTCCGTTTCTCAGATCATGTTCTATTCGCCGCTTCCGGGCGTCCATTCCCGGTAGAGCGTCCGTTCCCAACCCGACAGATCGCACGGATCGGAGGTACAGCCTTCCTGCCGGAACCAGACGCGCATGGGAAGGGGCCCGCGGTTGTTCCAGCGCCGGTATTCGATGAGCGTGAGCGCATCCCCGTCCGACGTCTTCACGGTCACGGTGCCGTCGACGTTCAAAACAGGGGGATCCTTCGAGAGGACGGGATCGAGGTCATCCCATGTTTCGACCGTCTTCTCCGCGCAGTACAGCACCGGGCCGCATCTGACGGCGATCCTTCCGCGATCCGCGCCGACCCACGGGTGCGCTTCGATCTTCACGGGCTCGCACCGACAGGTGATCCCGATCTCCGTCACCCCCGCCGGGATGTTCACGACCGCATATCCCTTTTCCGTCCGATACGGCAGGGAGAGCGCGAAATCCTTTGCCCATGAGGGGATGCGGATGTGAACGGTCTTCGGATCCCCGCAGGTGACCGTCAGCCGCTTCCCGCTCCCGTCGGGTTCGAGGCGCAGCTTCGCGTCTCCGAGTTCCGCTTCCGCGTCGATATAGAGGTTCATCCAGAGGTCGTCTTCCCTGCCGGAGAAGAGACAGGACGGCAGCTTGCCGACGGCTTTAAGGAGCATCGGCGGACAGCACGGGCAGGAATGCCACGACCAGCGCTCCCGGCCTCCCCGGCTCTCGAGCGGATTCTCGTAGGTGTAATGAGTCCCGTCTTCCGATACGGCGGCGGGCAGGAGATTCGTGATCGTATTCTCCGCGACGTCCCATACGGACGCCTCCCCCGTCAGCCGGAACATGGCGGCGGCGAAGAACAGAAGTCCCACCCCGGCACAGGTTTCGAGATAGGCGTCGTTCGGCAGTTCGTACTGCTGCCCGAACCGCTCGTCGTCGCGGAACGCCCCCACCGAGCCGTTGATGTGCAGCTTGGTCTCGGCGATGTCCTTCCAGATTGCCCGGGCAGCCGTTTCCAGGCCTTCGTCATCGCTCGCGGCGGCGGCTTCTGCGATCCCCGTATAAAAGAGGGTCGCGCGGACCGCATGACCGACGGCTTCCCGCTGCTCTCTCCCCGGGCGGTGATCCTGCGCGTATTCCCGGAGAAACGGCGGGAACTGATGGCGGTTTTCGTGATCCCCTTTATGGTCGATGAAAAACTTCGCCAGCGCGAGATATTCCCCTCTGTGTGCGCCGAGCTCGGCGGCAAGCGCGGGATCTTCGTCGAAAAGCGCTTCGAGGGAGATCAAGGCGCTCTCCGCGAGAGAATGCTCGCAGACGATGTTCCACTTCGGCGCGGGGCCGATATGCTTCGTGAGGTAGTTCGCGCATTTCACGGAACACGAGAGAAGCGTCGTTTTCCCCGTCGCGCGGGCATGATGCACGCCCGCCTCGATCAGGCATCCGGCGTCGTAGGTCTCGTGCTGCCAGCGCGCATTCCCGCCGTTCAGGCCCCAGAGCTGCTGCGGTCTCTCCAACGTCACGTAGGGGTGCAGCCAGCCGTCCTCTCCCTGCGCCGCGGCGATCGCTTCCACGATCTCGTCAAGCTGCCTGTCGAGCAGAGGATCATACCGGACGGCAAGCAGATCGGAGACGCCGCGGATCACCTCGCCGATGAGCCCGTGGTACCACGGAGGACCGGCATGACCGCCATGCTCTCCGCGCGCGACACGGCGGTAATTCTCGATCGCGCCGTCGGCGAGAAACTTTGCGAACACATCCGGAACGGTGACGGTTCTGATCTTTTCGATAAAGGGGGCAAAGAAGGGATCCGTGATCCTGACGGAGCGGATATCCGCCGGCTTCCGCTGAAAATACTGTTTGCTGATGACCTTCATACGGCATTGTCTCCTTGTTTTCAGTCAGGCAACGTCTGTTTCTTCTTCCGTCTTCCGGCATGAGCCAAGAATGCCCGGAAGAACCTTGCTTCGAAAGAAGAGGAATCATGATTGCATTCGGCCGATGTTTGTGATATAATGAAGCCGGTATGGGATCCCCGCGGCCGATGCGGGCCCAGACGAGCGGCTCTTGCTGTATTTCACCAGATGATGGAAAGGAGTTCACACGATGAAAAACCTGAAACGATGGATCTGTGCGGTGCTCGCCGTTCTCCTGACGCTGTCCGTCCTGTCCTGCTCCGCTTCGACGGAAAATGCCGGCGAAGACCATGCAGCCGACGCGGCCGGAGCTGACGGCGCCGTGACCGATCCCGCGGCGGAGGCTGAACCGGAAACGGAAAAAGAATGGCTGGACAATCTGCCCGAGGATCTGAACTTCGACGGAGCGACCTGCAACATGCTCATCCGCAGCGAACGCATCGACGACATGTTCCAGTTCGAGATGACCGGCGAGGGCGTCGTGGATGCGCTCTGCGACCGGACCATCCGTCTGGAAGACCGGCTGGGGATCACGTTCACGACGGACATTCTCCCCTCCGATTCCGGTCAGTGGAAGAGCGCCATCGCCGGGTCCGTGCAGGCGGCCGACGGCGCGTACGACATTGTCTTCCCGGACTATTGGTGGGGGATCGAGCTCGGCGGGTACTACTGCAATCTGCTGGAAGCTCCGTACATGGATTTTTCCCAGCCCTACTGGTGCGCCGGCTGGAATGACAACGATACCTTCTACGGCAAACTGTACACCGCGGTCGGCGATTTCTCCCTGGACCTCATCGTCAATACGGAAGCGGTATTCTTCAACAAGAAACTGATCTCCGACAACGGCCTGGAAGACCCGTACGAGCTGGTGAAGGAAGACCGGTGGACCTCGGACAGAATCGTCGCCATGAGCGAAGCGGCTCTCCGCGACCTCGACGGCGACGGGAAATACAACCCGATCAACGATGTGTTCGGTCTGTGCTATTATCTGCACGGCGGCCGCGGATTCCTCTATGCCTACGGGATGAAGCTCGCGAACCGCACCGACGACGGCGGCTGGGAAATCGATTATTTCAACGACCGCTTTGTCCGGATCTATGAGACCGTGTATCGGATGCAGAACGAAACGCCGTCCGTCTGCTACAACAACGGAGGAATCGATTTCAACGGCCGGTTCGCTTCCGGGAATCTGCTCTTCCTGGTGGGGACGATCGGAACGGCGCGCGGGACCGCTCTGCGCGAAATGGAGGATGACTTCGGCCTCGTCCCGTATCCGAAGCTGGATGAGGAGCAGAAGGATTTCATCTCCTTCAACCTCGGGACCTCTTACGCGGCGATCCTGAAGAGCGCGAAGGATACCGGCCTGTCCGCCGCCGTGCTCGAAGCCCTCTGCGCCGAAAATCACAAATCCGTCGTTCCCGCGCTCTACGAGGACGCGCTCAAGGAGAAGTATTCCCGCGACCAGACCACGGCGGAAATGCTGGACATTCTCAGCCGCACGATCTATTACGATTTCGCATTCGTCAACGACGCCGCCCTCTCCGCACTCTGCAACGTGTATTTCGATGCCATCGCGGCGAAGAACCCCGACGTCGCGTCGAGATTCAAGTCGACCGACAAAATGACCCAGAAGCTTCTCGCCAAGCTGCTCGCTTCCTATCAGGGCGACTGATCCTGCCGGAAAAGCGCGGCGTCGTTTCTCTCCGGACGTTCTCCGGGGACGGACGATGCCGCCTTATTCTTTTTTCCCGCGTTTTTGTTCCTCTGCAAATCTTGCGTCCGCAAGCGCCGAGAAATGCCTGATGATATCGATTTCCTTCGGATCGTACGGACGGCCGCTCGGGCGCAGCAAATCGTGCTGCCATTTGGAAACGTCGATGTCGCGTCTGCCGGCCTCCACCTGCTTCCAGAGCGATTCCCACGGCTCGTAGGTCTGGTATTTCCCCGCGACGAACCCCCAGCACCAGCAGCCGATCTGCAGCGCATAGAAGAGGGGAAAGATCTCCGCGACGTCGTTGCCGAGGCATCGGTTGAGCCATTCGGAACAGATGACCGGTCTTCCGGTGGTCCGGAGCAGCCGCTCGGCGCGCTCGACCGTATCGGGGTACGGTCCGTAGTAATGGAAATCGACGAGGTCGACGAGGTTCAGGATCAGATCTCTGACTTCCCCACTCTCGCCGCCCCAGATGTCCGCCGTCAGCGGCTGGATCGGATCGATCTCCCGGGCAAGGGAAAACAGCTCCTTCAGGTAGGGCTGACAGATATCGGAACGGTTGTTGTTTCCCGCTTCGTTGTACAGATCCCAGATGCAGATGCGCTCGTCGTTCCGGTGCGCGGTGATGATCTCCCGCGCCATCCGAAGAAATTCGTCGTGAAGCGCCGGGTCGTCGAGCACGGTCCAGCCCACCTCGCCCGGCAGGGAGCCGTGCTGGGAGACCTTCCGCCCGCCGTGATAACCGACGTCGTATTTCTGTTCGCCCATTTCGGGTTCCCTGTACAGCCGCTTCGGGAGCGAACAGTCGTTTGCGATCGTGAACATCGTCGAAATACCGTGTCTCGCAGCTGTCTCGAGATACCGGTCGATGTGCTCCATATAGGAATCGTGTTCCTTCTGCCAGACGGTGAAGTCGCCGATGATCCTGATCGTGTTGAAGCCGATTTCCGCCGCCGCAGCGAGCTCCCGGTCCGCGGTCTCAAGCCTTTCCTCAAAGCCGTATTCCTGCCACTGATCGATCCGGTTCGCGCAGTCGGAACTCATGAAATTGCATCCCCGCAGCCACGGGCGGGCACGGACCCATTCCCACGCTTTCTCGGGTGTCCATCTGTCTTTCATCTCGATTTTCCCCTTCCCGACACCGTCACCATTTTTCTTCGATATCCTGCACGATCACGTCGTACACCTCCGGCGTCACAAAGAATTTCAGCTCATCCTTCGTGATGACGCGGTTGTGCTCTTCCCGGAATTCCCCGTCCGCGGTGCACCATGTATAGCGGATCCGTTCGTTTTCGTCGAGATCGCAGAACACGTTGCGGCTGATCCGGGCGGTGGGAATGATGTAGGGATCGGGCCGTTCCCGATAATACGCGTCGATCTCTCCGAGCTCCGGCCAGCGGGTCAGATACAGCGGGGTGTTCCCGCCGATGCCGTAAAAGGTCTCGTTCAGAACGCCGCGAATCATGCTCCGCCACATCGCATCGTCGCTGGTTCCCCGTCCGTCCGCTTCGATCGCGGGATGACAGTCCACGAAGACGTTGCCGTCCACGACGAAATCCCGGCCGCCGCCGAGGAAACACCCGCGCTGGACTTTATAGATCACGTTGTCCCGCATGACGGTCCCGCTCATGCAGTCGTCGTTGTAGATCGCCATGGTCCCGAGGCCGATCCGCCCACCGAGGTGATGGATGAAGTTCCGGCTGACCTCGTTGCCGCGGAAGGTGTAATCGCGCCCGCCGTAGATCGCACCGGCATCCCCGGTCTCCATCACGCAGCGGAAGATCTCGTTGTCGGTGATGCTGATGTAGTTCCCGCCGAAGAGGATCGCGCTGTGCGGGCAGTCGTGGATCCGGTTGAACCGGGCAGTCAGTCCGACGCCGTATAGACGGATCGGCGGTTCATAGCAGGTATCCCACTTCGAGATGTCGTGCAGGTGGCAGTATTCCACGGTGACCTCCGCCCTCTCGAGCGTTTTCCGGTCCCCGCCCCAGATCTGGATGCCGCCGTCTCCGGTATCCTGGACGAGACAATGATCGACGAGAACGCCTTTCGACTGCTCGATGTTCATGGCGCGGTTGCCGATGTTTCGGAATAAACAGCCGGTGATACGGACGTTGGAGGAATTCCGGATCAGGACAGCGCTGCCCCGGCAGGCTTCGACGGTGAAGCCCTCGAGCACGACGTCGTCCGCGTCTTCGATCAGCAGGATCGGCTTCTCCGTATCGGAGACGATGATCTCAGCGGCGTCCATGTCCGTATCTTCAAACGGAAGGAAACAGATCCTTCCGGCTTCGTAATCGATCGCGTAATCGCCGGGCTCTGTGACCTCATCGGGAATGTTGAAGAAGTAGAACCGTTGATTCCGGTGATAACAATAGGTGCCGTAGGGCGGGAGGCATCGGACGAACCCCTTCTCAGCATCCAGCACGTCGATCCGCTCCCTCGTCGGGGACCAGTCGTAAGCCCAGTAGCCAAACACGCCGATCCCGGACACGGTGTTCCATTTCTTCGGTCCGTCGTCCTCATAGAAGAAGCCGTTTTCCATTTTCCCGGACTCGGATCCGTTGTCGATGGAATACTCCGGGAAAGCGGTCATGGTCAGAAACCCGCCGCGGGGATACCGGGACATGACGAGCGGTTTCCCGTCAATGAACAGCTCGGGATGGGACGGCGAAATGCTTCGTCCGAAGCCGCGGGACAGGATGGGCGCCGGATTCTCCAGCGGGATATAGTATCTTCCGTCCTCCCCTTTTTCGGCGTGTACCCGTTTTCCTCCGCACAGACGGCATCCCGGATCGGCCTTGAGATGGGTGCCGGACTCGATACGGATGGGCTCTTCGATGAAATGCAGCCCCGAAGAAGCGAAATCCGCCATTGCATTCCCTCCGTAATTTCCCATATTCTCCTCCTCTGCATCATGCGTTCTTTGATCGTCTTTATTATACTCCAACCATTGTCCGCGGTCAAGGAAAAGTTTCCCACGCAGAACAAAGAAAAAACGACGGGACTTCCCGTCCTCGTGATCCGTCCGCGGGGTGATTTGAACACCTGACCTGCCGCTTAGGAGTGAATCGGTATCATTTCCTGGAGTGGTATCCTTAAAGTAGAGTCGACAAACACCCAAAAATCTGGTATAATCAAAAAAACCAGAAAGGAAAAGGAAGAAATGGCGACCTACAGTAAGGAATTCAAAGCAGAAGCCCTACGGCTGTCAGACGAGATCGGGGTGAAGAAA